>Ga0210025_1000551_pt1 | contig 46822 bp, 42 predicted proteins | sample CryGeyme20150102_FD_183989 | JGI IMG/M metagenome (GOLD analysis project Ga0210025, IMG submission 183989) | Groundwater microbial communities from Crystal Geyser aquifers in Utah, USA - Crystal Geyser metaG 2015-0102 (SPAdes) (version 2) | ecosystem: Environmental > Aquatic > Deep subsurface >... | reverse complement strand
GATCATGCACCAGTGCGGTGTTTGTCCCAAGGGCGTCAATAACCGCGTGGCTGCCAACAATCCAGTGATGCGGCAGCCCGGATGGCCCGGGACCAGCGGAAAAATCACCGGGGGTACGCTGGTAAAATTCACCAACCGGGCCATTAATATCACTGTTGTTATATTCGCCCTCGGCGCGGTCATTTAAAAAGCCCTGCAACTGCGTCCCGGCAAAGTGTCTGAAATTTTCGTTATGCTTAATATCCAATTCAAAGGAAGCAACGCGGTACTGATTAATTACCTGATCTTCACGCAGATTAATCTGGTACAACTGCCATTCCTGCGGATTGGTAATATCAAAGCCGTAATGATTAAGCGCAAAGCGATTGTTCTGGCGCAGATCAAAACTGAAATCCTGAGCGTACGACATCAGCGTCACTTTATCGTGGTCCGGACTGTCGAAAACCGAGCGCTGGTAACCCAGTGCCGAATGCAGACGTACGCGTCCTGATAACGGTAAATACCAGTCAAATTTTAATTGGCCGAGGCGGGTTTCGTCGGTTTCGTAATTATGTTCGCTGCGGATATCAACGCCAGAAAAATTACCGTACACCATACCGGCATGACGGGTGTCAAAATCGTTAACCCGGATATGACTCAGGTCCTGGGTTTTCAGTCCGGCCGAACTGATATGGTATTCGTGCATGGTTTGCTGACTGCGCGCCATAAAGGCCGTCAGATCAAAGTCGCCCCAGCCGGTATTGTGCCATTGCAGTGCGCTGTTTAAGCCGTAGGAAGTTTGTTCACGATCGAGAATATCGTAACGGTTATGGCGCGGATAAAAGACCTCGCCATGTTCCAGCTGCGTCTGCTGTTCAACACTTAATGCCGGCTGCTCTCCCCAGTCGGCGGTTTGCCAGCGTACGGTGGAAAATCCCCGTTCCTGAGTTACCCGGGTACGGTAACTCAGCCCGATTAACCAGCCGATGGTTCCTGCCGTGCCGTTATCACGGGCCCCCTGTAATCCACCCGATAAGGCAACCCCTTTACCATCATGGCTGAGGTTCTGTTCATTCTGCAGCGCGAACCATTGCTGGCCGGTGTTGTTATCTGCCAGCGGCAGCGGCGTGCGTAAATCAACCGAACCGGCAATGGCACCTTCTTCCGTTCGCGCCGCCGCAGATTTATCCAGCTCGACCTGAGTAAAAAGCCCCGGCGGCAACATATCAAAATCAAAACTGCGCGAATTATTCACCGAGCCCCGCGCATCGATGCTGGTACCGGTAGCCAGCATCGGCATGCCATTCACCAATACCCGGGTAAAATCCGCCCCCAGACCACGAATACTGAGGTTACGGTCCATTCCGGCTTCCTGACTGAAAGCCACGGCGCTGTTTGCCGCAACGGACGAGGTAAGGTCATTATTTCCGGCTAACTGCCCGCGGGATAGCGTCGCGCGGGTACTGAGGGTATTGCTGTTATAACGGCTGGCCAGCGACGCATCGCGGATAAAAGGCACACCGGTAACGATGACTTCTTCAGCCGTTTTGTTGTCCGCAACTTCCGTCTGCGCTTGCGGCCCGTAAAACAGCACAACACCTGCCGCCGTCTGGCGGTAATGCCAGCCACTGTTGGCGGTGGCATAGTTAAGAAATTCGCTCAGCGAACAATCACCCAGTGGCTGTGCCAGCCAGGTTGTATCCGGCTGCGGATAATTGGTCAGCACCGCCAGCTGATAACGATCAGACACCTGCTGAATAATATGGCTGAGGGTTGTCTGGCTGACACCATCATAAAAGCAGCGGTTGGCGGCCTGTGTATAAGCGCTGCCGGTCAGCAGCAGACCGACCCCCAGCTGCGGCCATACCCTGCGCCAGCGGCGCATGCTCCGTTGCCCTTCAGCGTGTTTCCGGATCATCGCCCGACAGCAGTATCAGATCGTCACTGACCTGCAGTGACAGATCAAACAAACTGGCAATCAGGCTGAGGGTTCCTTCCACATCGCTCTGGTTATAACGGCCGGAAAACGGCAACGTCTGCTCAATGCCCTGCAAACGGATGGGCCGCGCCGAATAGCGCTGTAAATGCGCGACCACATCGGCCAGCGGTTCCGCCTCTGCGCGGCGCCAGTCCTGACGCCAGTCGGATACCACCGCACGCTGAAAACGTTCGCCACGGTCAGCACTGATGCGCACACCGTCACCGGCATGCAGCGTCCATTCCTGTCCGGCGAGCGTTACCCTTACTTCGCCATGCTCAACCACAACGCTGACCGCTCCGGCGGTGTTATCCACATTAAAGGCGGTACCGACAACCCGGATCTGCACCTTGCCGGTATCAACATAAAACGGTCGCTGCTTATCGGCTGTGACCGAAAAATACGCTTCGCCCTGGGTCAGGCTGACCAGCCGCTGCTTTTCTTCTAGCACCACCGATACCGCAGAACCGGCATTCAGGTGTATTTCTGAACCATCCGCCAGACGCTCACGCCGCTGCTCGCCCACGGCGGTATTAAAACTGAGCGGCTGAACAGCCGGTACAGACGGCTGCATTAGCAGCGGATAAGCCAACACCAGTGCCAGCATCATGGCCAGTGCCGCCGGTGCCGGCCACCAGCGCGGGCCGGATATTGGCCGCAGCTTTTGCCACAGCGTTTGCAGCAAGGTTGGTCTCCAGACTGGCACAACCACTTCCTCCTCTTCTGCCGCAACGGGCGGGGACTTGTGGTTTGCTGTGGCTACACGTTCCAGCGCGATTAATAACGCCTCGTCGTGTTCACCCAGCTGTTGCTGCAGCCAGCTCATGGCAGCCGCATGCTGCGGGCTTTGCATCAGCCAGTGTTGATATTGTTGCTGTTCTGCCGCGTTCAGCTCATGCAGCCGGTCGTACCAGTCGGCGGCCTGTTCACGAATGTCATTGTCTGTTGTTTGTATGGTCATATACCGCGTGTTCCGCACTAACTTTTCATTTCCGGCGGTCGGCCGGTGCCGGATTAACAGCCACTTTTTTCCATGGCTTCCGCAATACTCAGCGTGGCTCTGGTGATGTGTTTTTTAACGGCTTCGATGTTCATATTTAATTCCTGCGCAATCGCTTCACGCGATTTGCCCTGTAAACGGCGCATGATAAAAACCTGCCGTCTTAATGGCGGCAGCTGCTGCAGGATTTTTTCTAATTGTTCCAGCTTCTGCGCCTGAATATGCACATCGTCCAGGGGGATGGAGGCCATTTCCGGTACGCTGTCGCTGCCGGATGGCTGCTGGCGATTGCGGTTCCAGTAATCAAAAACCACACTGCGGGCCACGGTCAGACTATACGCCAGCAGGTTATCCACTGGTTTTTTCGCCACCGCCGTTAATGCGCGCACCAGGGTGTCGTGCAGCAGGTCGTCCACGTCCTGATGGTTGTACACCCGGCTGGCAATGTAATTGCGGATATTCGGCAGATGCCCGGTCAGCTGCTGAGCATAAGCCTGAGGCGGCGGATGATTGCACTTAACCCCGGCAGAATATGATTTGCCCGCTGACATGGAGCCCCCGATATCACATACAGAAGGGCGCAATCTGCCAGCGGCGGATGACAACATGATGAATAAACCCCCGAATGATGCCGGAACGGCTGAGCAGCCATGCGCTGCTCCAGGGCCTGTTCACACCAATTAAAGGGAAGAAGACGCCGCAAGGCGTCAAAGGGGGACATTACAACGGAAAATAATTCAGCGACTGAGTGCCAGCTCCACCCGCTCACCAGCATTCAGGGTTTGCACACCGCCACCGGACTGAGCGCGCACACTGCCTTCCAGTACTTCAAGCGTTACCACACCGTCGCCCATGTTCAGCGAAAACGCACTGGCATCGGCGCGCAGCCTCAACGTACCGGCCTGCGCCCAGAACGGCCGGGTTGCTTCCGGCGCGATAATAAACAGCACTTCACCGCGCAACAGCTGCACACGACGCTGCTCTGCGCTGTAACGCACCGCCACACTGCTCTTTTCCTGCAGACGTAATTCTGAACCGTCATCCAGCCGCAACGCGCGCTGCTCGGCGGTGGCCGTGCTGTACGTCTCGACATTAGCGGCCTGTTCATTCTGCGTCGGTGCCAGAAACAGGAATACCAGCGCTGGCACGCCCACCAACAACAACAACGCTGCAAACAGCATGCGTGGATTGCCCAGACTGGTATGGCGTTCTGCCAGAGCCGAAGAGTCGTGTCGTTCTGCCATAAAAGGCCTCATATCGATCAGAAACGGGAGATTTTGTTGTTATGGCCTGCCTTTATGACAGAACAATGACCTTAACACCGCAACCCATCCTCAGGCATCAGACCTTTCGCTAAACAGGCCGGTCTGAGGCTCTGACAGAGCAATAACTGACCCGTATCAGTGCTGCGACACCCTGTCGCATCCCGCGCACGCACACCAACGGTTACCCTGCACGCCATTGATGCATTTATCCTTTTATTGTGGAGTTTTTATGCCGGCCTTCCGACCATCACTGTTAGCGTTTCTGATTACTTCTCTGAGCGTCCAAAACGCTCTGGCAGCCAATGCTGATTCTACTGTTGAAGCCGCGACACAACTGGAGCCGATGGTGGTTACCGCTCCGCCAATGAATGGCGTGCTGACGGTCACCACCGACCCGAAAGCGCCACGCCAGCCTATTCCTGCCCATGACGGTGCCGATTTATTAAAAAATATTCCCGGCTTCTCGGTGATCCGCAAAGGCGGTACCGACGGTGATCCGGTATTCCGTGGCATGGCAGCATCACGTCTGGGCGTATTGCTGGATGGCGAAATGATTCTCGGCGGCTGCGGTATGCGTATGGACCCGCCCACCGCTTATGTTTTTCCCGAAGCTTATGACGAAGTAACCGTATTAAAAGGCCCGCAAACGGTTAAATACGGCCCCGGCAACAGTGCCGGTGTGGTGATGTTTGAACGTGCAGCGCCGGATTTTTCCATTACGCCGGTACAGGGCGAAGTCAGCCTGCTGGCAGGCAGCGCCGACCGTAACGATCAGGTGGCCCATCTGCTGGCCGGAGGCCAGCAAGGCTATATCGATTTAAGCGGCACCCGCTCCGACGCCAATAACTACGAAGACGGCGACGGCAACGAAGTACACTCGGCCTATACCCGCTGGAGTACCAATGCAGCATTAGGCTGGACGCCGGATAACGATACCCGCATCGAACTGAGCGGTGCGAAAAGCGACGGGGAAGCGCGCTACGGTGACCGTGGTATGGATGGAGTAAAATTCGATCGTTCCAACTTAGGCCTGAGCTACGAACAGGACAATATTTCGCCGCTGCTTAATAACGTAAAAGCCCGTATTTACCGTAATTACGTTGACCACGTGATGGATAATTATTCACTACGCGCTAACAGCGGCATGAAAATGGTTTCCAACCCGGACCGTGAAACCAAAGGCGCCAGCCTCAGCAGCACGCTGGCATTAAGCGACTCGACCAAACTGGAAATCGGCGTTGATAGCCAGCGCAACGAACACTCGCTGCGTAAAGCCAGCAGCATGACGGCAACACCGGATTACGAAAGCCTGAGCCGTGTGGATGATATGCGCTTCTCCAGTAATGGTATTTATGCCGAACTGGATCACCGCTATAACGCTGGCCACAGCGTGCATGCCGGTGTGCGCATCAATAAAGATAAAGCCGAAGATTTACGCAGCAATAAAACCACCAGCGGCATGGATGATAACAACACTCTGCGCAATGGTTTTATCCGTTACGAGCACCAGCTGAACAGCGCTAACCGTTTATACGCCGGACTGGGGCACAGCGAACGTGCCGCCGATTACTGGGAACGCAGTAAAAACCCGGCGGCGACCAGCAGCATGATGACAGGTATGGCATCGACCTTTGATATTGCTCCGGAAAAAACCACCCAACTGGATATCGGCGCGTTGCACAACAGCACAGATGTGCAGGCATCGGTGTCGGCATTTTATACCAAACACAAAGATTACATCCTGATTGAAACCCTGCCAGATGTGAGTGCCTTTGCCAGCAATGCGCGCAATATCGACGCCACCAGCTACGGTGCCGAAGCCGACAGCCGCTGGGAGTTTACCCCCGGCTGGAACAGCACCGCCACCCTCGCCTGGGTACATGGTGAAAACGACAGCGACCACCGCGCACTGGGCCAGATGCCTCCTCTCGAAGCCCGCTTCGGTCTGAATTACGACAACGGTTTATGGTCAGCCGGTGCGTTATGGCGCTTAGTGGATGAACAGAACCGCGTGGCAGAAGGCAGCGGTAATATCGTTGGCCAGGATATTGGCAAAAGCGGCGGTTTTAACGTGTTCTCGCTGAATGCCGGTTATCGCCCAATGGACGATATGCTGCTCACCGCCGGTATCGACAATCTGTTTGACGTTACCTACGCCGAACATATTTCGCGCAGCGGTGCGGCTATTCCGGGCTATGAAAGCACCACCCGCATTAATGAACCAGGCCGCACCCTGTGGCTGAAAATGCAGTGGGCGTTTAAATAAGACAACCCCCTCTGAAACCATCGGCCAATACCACGGTTTATCCGGCTCAACGTCAGTGTCTGCTGAATGTGGGCCGGAGCCGTATCGGCCAAAGAATTATTATGACAAAACCATCAATTTGTTAATGATTAACAACACACTGTTACATTAATACCGCGATAAGCGCTGTTATACTGCCCCGTTGCAACAGTAATAATGGATTATTCGGGTTATGACCGCTCACACCGGAACGTTACGCAGCGCCCTGTTGGCAGGGATTATAACTGTTCTGCTGCTGGCTAATCAGAGTCAGGCAACGCCAGACAATATCCACGTTACTTTGCTGAATCCAAGCACCCCGAGCAATCTCTTCTGGAATATGCAAACGCAGTTTACGCAGGCGGCAGCGGCTGATCTGGGGATTGATCTTGAAGTTGTGTATGGCGCAGATAATCGCTTTCACACAACGCAACAAGCCTATGACATTCTTAACCGTGAAACCCCTCCTGATTATCTGATCTGTAATTACTTTTTTTCTCAGGGCTGGCAGATTCTTCAGGCCGCAGAAAAAGCGGGTGTTTACACGCTGCTTATCAGTACCGATATTCCGCAACAGGATCAGAAAGACGCGGGCACACCGCAGGATAAATTCCCGCATTTTCTTGCGCGCATCGTGCCGGATGACCGTCAGGCCAGTTATGAATTAAGCCGACAACTGATCGCCGAAGGCAGACATTTATCATTACAGAACGACAGCGGTAAATTAGAACTGATTGGTATCTCTGGCATGCGTGATACATCGGCCGCCGTACTGCGCAATGAAGGACTGCTGCAGGCAATCAATGAGCAGGACAATACGCTGTTGATGCAATTGGTGCATGCTAACTGGTCAGCCAAAACAGCCCAGCGACAAAGCTGGGCATTATTGCAACGCTATCCGTCTGCCAGTCTGATCTGGACCGCCAGCGATGTGATGGCCATGGCTGTTATCCAACAAACACAGGCGCTCGGACGGCAGGCTGGTAAAGACATTTTGATTGTCGGTACCGACTGGACAACAGAAGCGCTCGACGCCATCGACGATGGTTCATTATTCGCCTCCGCCGGAGGACAGTTTATGGATGGCGCGCTGGCACTGGCCATAATTTACGACCACGCCAATGGCAAAGGGCCGGATGCACAGGAAGCAAATATTCTGCGGCACATGGATATTATTACTCACAGCAATCTTGCACGTTACCGACAACTGTTAAACCCGCAGCGCTGGCAGACGATGAATTTCCGCAACCTGACCCGCAGCCACGGAACATCCGCGCAGACGTATACTTTTGATACCCGTGATGTTATGCAGCGTTTATTGCCAGAGAACGATACCGTCAGTAACCGTTCTCTGCCGCAGCGCCGTGCGATCCGCTGACGTATGTCACGTCAGCACTGCATGATTGGCCGCGTTACCTGCCGGATGATCTCAGCCGCATTGCGCCGCCCAGAATGTCGCCAGTTCTTCAGCAGAGCCATTAAATTGTTCACGATCGCACAGGCCAACCCCATCGACCGTATGTGGCTGATCGCCAACATTACCATCGGTGTATTGCCACAACGTCCATTGTGACCAAAGCGGCGGTACAACCGGTGCTGCGCCATAGCGTGCCAGCCACAACCAGCAATTCGACAATACCGTTTGTGATGGCTGAGAAATATTCGCCGCCACCAGTGCCTCTTTTAAAGTATGGCCGGAATACAATCCCGGATAACGGCCGGTACAGGCATAAATATGGCTGACAAAGGCTTCCGCTTCCGCCAGTGTCATACTCTGGCCCTGAGTATTGTCTTCAAAATCGAGTACCAGTAAGCCATCGCTGCCAGCCACGCTGAGAAAATGTTCGGCTTGCGCAACGGCATCACCGCCGCTACCAAAATGATATGCACCGAATTTCAGTCCGGCTTCAAGCGCGGCGTCGCGGTGGCGGCTGAATGTCGGATCGGTATAGGTCAGCCCCTGAGTGGCCTTATGAATCACAGCAAGAATACCGGCGTCTTTTATCTGTTGAAAACTGCTGATCTGATTATGGTGGGAAAGATCAATGACGGCGTTAAGCATTGCAGACTCCTTGTCGGCATGCAGCGGAGAAACATCGCCGCTGTGGGTTTTTTACCACAATAGCGTATCAGCCTGCAGATGCAAAAAATGCCTCAGCCTTCAGATGTCTCCGGAGAAACTGGAGCACCGCATGCATTAATGAACCAGGCCGCACCCTATAGCTAAACATGTAGTAGGGGTTTACATAAAAACCGGTCGGATCAATCCGTTCGTACTGAGCGCGCCCTTCGACAAGCTCAGGACCAACGGATCCAGTCGAAGTGTGAGCGTGCCCTTCGACTGGCTCGTGCCTCGCCGCTCAGGACGAACGGAATATAGACGAAGGATCGACAAGCTCAGGAGAATCTGGGGATGTGTATGAATATTAATACCGTTCACACTGAGCGCGCCCTTCGACAAGCTCAGGACCAACGGATCCAGTCGAAGTGTGAGCGTTCCCTTCGGCAGGCTCGTGCCTCGCCGCTCAGGACGAACCGAATATTGACGAAGGGTCGACAAGCTCAGAAGAGTCGGGGGGATGTGTATGAATATTAATACCGTTCACACTGAGCGCGAAGCAGTCGAAGTGTGAGCGCGCCCTTTGACAAGCTCAGGACCAACGGATCCAGTCGAAGTGTGAGCGTGTCCTTCGACAGGCTCGTGCCTCGCCGCTCAGGACGAACGGTATAAATATTCGAAAGACAAGATCGGAAAAAACAGTGTTTTTAATTCAGGGCAAACGATATTTACAGAGTCCGATCAGTCGCGATCACTGGCCAGGAAAGAATACAACGCCATATCCACACTACTGTCGTTGTATTCAACCTGTGCCGGCAGGCAGCCTTCGTAGTGAAAGCCCAGTTGCTGCAACAGCGCTTCGTGCGGCTCAGAACCGGCGCGCAGGCGCATTTCAATGCGGTGCAGGCCCAGCTCAGCAAAACAGAAATTCAGTACCGCCGGCATGACTTCCTGTAATACCGGCAGATCGGCGGCATCACTTAATTCCCACTGTAATTGCGCACTGCTCAGCATCCAGTTAATTTTCTGGATGCCAATGCGTGCCAGCAGTTGCTGATCATACGCACCTTCGACCAGCCAGAAAGCCGCTTCACGGGTTTCGAAACGCATAGCCATACGGCGCAGTTCATCCAGCGCCTGTGCTTCAACACTCATGGCCAAACGCGGAATATGATCAACGCGCGTCTGTTCTTTTAATAAGTCGTACAGTGCTGCACCATCCTGATCCACGAGCGGCAGGCGCAGAGTGAAATTACCGGCCGGAAAATTCCAGTTCATACATCACCTCCGTTACTGTGATCTGCGGCATTCAGGTTTTGTCCGGGGTTGATATCACTGTTTTCACCCAGGCGTCCGGCAACCGGTTTTTTCTTATCCAGCACATAATTAAACTGCACCACATTGGCAAAGGATTGTTCGCCACTGCGCCAGGCATCGCGCATCAGTGCGCTTTGTTGAAAACCCAGGTCGGTGAGCATGGTTTTAATGGCGTCGTTCTGGCCTTCAATCCACTGGTAACCAAAATTACGCAGGTGATATTTATCGGCCATAAAATCCATACAGGTTTTTAAGGCAGCACTGCGTTGCGCCAGCGTTAATTGCGGCAGACCATCAACGCGTAACATGGTACGCAGTAACGATGGCTGCCAGTCAAAAGCGCTGACCATGCCAATAATGTGATCATCCACTTCCAGCGCCCACATCATGCCGCGCTGCGTCGCCGCCATCTGCACACTCAGATCCACCATGCGCACCAGGTTGTCTTTATTCTCCAGCACGCGCTGACCGGGTAATTCCGGCTGCTGATACAGTTCGAATAAGGCATCCACGTCATCGTAAGTCAGTGGCCGAACCCGGCCGCCGGAGAAGGATAATTCGGGGGTAAATTTCATGCTGATATCCAGGAGATACGATCCGCCACCATGGGGCTGGCGGATGTTTAATTAATACTCGTCATCGCCGCCTTCATAAGCGCGGGCCAGATTTTCAAAGCGAGTGTATTTGCCAATAAAGGCCAGACGGTCGATACCAATCGGGCCGTTACGGTGTTTACCGGTAATAATTTCAGCCACGCCTTTGTCCGGCGTGTCTTCGTTATACACTTCGTCACGGTAAATAAACTGAATGATATCGGCGTCCTGCTCGATTGCGCCCGATTCCCGCAGGTCGGAACTGACCGGGCGTTTATTCGGCCGTTGCTCTAACGAGCGGTTAAGCTGCGACAGGGCAATCATCGGACAATTAAATTCTTTGGCGATCACTTTCAGGGTGCGCGAAATTTCGGAAATTTCCTGGGTACGGCCTTCCGACGGCCCGGACACCCGCATCAGCTGCAGGTAGTCAACCATAATCAGCGCCAGGTCGTTGTTGTTTTCGCGGTAGACCTTACGCGCACGCGCACGCATTTCCTGCGGCGTCAGTGCCGGTGTGTCGTCGATATACAGCGGCAGATCTTTTAACAGATTCACGGCGGCGGATAGTTTCGGCCAGTCTTCGTCGATTAACTTACCGGAACGGATGCGGGTCTGGTCGATTTTGCCGATGGACGACAGCATACGCATGACGATGGATTCTGACGGCATCTCCAGACTGAACACCAGACAGGGCCGCTTGGTCGCCAGCAGCGCATTTTCCACCAGATTCATGGCGTAGGTGGTTTTACCCATCGACGGACGCGCCGCGACAATCACCAGATCGGCTTTCTGCCAGCCGGAGGTGCGGTTGTCGATCTCGTTAAAGCCAGTGGTGATACCGGTCAGACCATCCGGCTGGTTGAACATCTGATCAAGCTGTTCAAGGGTGTTCTTCAGAATCGGTGCCACCAGCTGCGGGCCACCATCTTTACGGCTGCCCTCGGCAATCTGGGCGATGGCTTTTTCGGCATCCGATACCAGTGTCAGCGAGGTTTCGCCTTCCGGCTCGTAAGCTTTGGCCATGATGTCGGACGCGGCTTCAATCAGGCGGCGCTGCTGTGCGCGCTCACGCACGATTTCGCCGTAGGCGGAGCAGTTGTCGATAGAAGGCGTCATATCCACCAGACGGCTCAGGTAGGCGGCACCACCGACACTTTCCAGCTTGCTGCGTTCTTCCAGCTCTTCGGCAACCGTCACCACATCGATCGGCTGTTCCTGACTGACCAAATGCTGGATGGCACGGAAAATCAGGCGATGATCATGGCGGTAAAAGTCGGTGTCCTGCAGGGTTTCGGCCACACTTTCCCAGGCACGCTCATCCAGCATCAGCGAGCCCAGTACCGACTGTTCGGCTTCTACCGAATGCGGCGGCGTGCGCTGACTGCTTTCCTGTCTATGCTCATGTGGCTGCGCAGAATACTCTTCACTCATGCAGACGATTCCCGGAGATGATCAGACAATAATAATGGGCGATAGCGACTCGCCTCCACCCGGAAGACGGGCATAAAAAAGGCACTATCAGCTGGTCGCTAATAGTGCCTGATTCTGCTCATCGCTGCCACACGGCATCAGCCGGGGCGGCAGCCATAAGCCTCTGAATTATTCTGCGACTACGTGCAGTTTCAGAGTGGCGTTCACTTCTGCGTGCAGGTGGATGGCGATGTCAAATTCGCCAACATTGCGCAGAGGACCGTTTGGCAGGCGAACTTCAGCCTTGCTCACTTCAACACCAGCCTGAGAGATCAGGTCAGCGATGTCGCGGTTACCCAGAGAACCGAACAGTTTGCCTTCGTCGCCCGCTTTAACAGCAACAGACAGTTCGATTTCTTCGATTTTCTCTTTACGGTTCTGAGCATCAGCCAGTTTGGCCGCTGCCTGAGCTTCCAGATCAGCACGACGAGCTTCGAAATGCTCAACGTTTGCTTTGGTTGCAGGAACCGCTTTGCCCTGTGGGAACAGGAAGTTACGGGCGTAACCTGGCTTAACATTAACCTGATCACCCAGTGAACCCAGGTTTGCTACTTTTTCTAACAGAATAATTTGCATCTTAAAATCCTCATTACAGGGCGACTATTCATTACCCGCCGTGTCTTTTAGTCGCGTGCGGATGTTCAACAGACTATCCAGCAACGCTACGAAAATTAGTAATGTGTACATGTAAGGCCCGAACAGCATCAGTGCCAGATACACCAGCAACATCCAGTTCGGACTGGCCTGTGATATTTTCACAACACCATGGAACAAAGCCAGACCCGCAATCATTAACGGCACCGTCAATACGGGCGTTAATCCTGCCAGATCGGGCTGCAACTGACCGGCTGTCAGACAAACCAACGTCGCCGGTAAGCTGAAAGCCAAAGGAAGGCGCAGCTGTTTAAACTCGGTGCCGAAGCCGCCGGGGTTATACAGTTCGCTTTGCCAGTAGCGTCCCAGTAACAGACACAAAATAAATACCAGCACATGCAGAGCGGCAAGCACTCCATTGATCATCGGGGCTATCAGGGGTTGCAGATGGGCCAGTAATTCCGGCTGATCTTTTAACGCCCCGCTGACGGCGGTTTCACTGCTGGCCACAACCTGAGGCAGAACCTCAGACAACAACAACGGCAACAACAGATACACCAGCACACCCAGACCACAGGCCAGCAGCATCGACCAATCAAGGCGGATACTGTAGCGCAGCAACGCTGCCATGGCGCTGGTGCCAATGGCAACGATTAAAGGGGTTGGATCGCCAATGGCGCTCCAGGCGATGGCCGGTAAAACCGCCCATAAAACCACCTGTCCCCCTTCACGAACACCCTGACGCAGGACAACCAACGCCAGAATTGCTGCTCCGATCCAGAACAACAACGGCACAGCCAGACAACCACCAGCAGCAACAATTGCTTGCCAGCGACCGCTCATAGCCCATTTAGCCAGTGCTTTCATATTACAGTCCTAAGTTATTACGCTGCCTTTTGCTCTGACTTTCTGGCGTAGCCGAGGAAGTCAGAGCAAGGAAGAAATGGTCGAGAAGGCGGAGTTTACGTGTTGTAAAGATTCGCTTCGCTCCCCTGCGGGCCGCCTTTTCAGGCGTTCTGGTAAACCAGTGAGCACTTCGAGACCATTTCTGACGCCGTTATGACGACGCAGGCAGGCAGAAAACTTAGTTGTCGTGCTGATCAGTGTACGGCAGCAGAGCGATGTAGCGCGCGCGCTTGATCGCAGTAGACAGCTGACGCTGATACTTTGCACGGGTACCAGTGATACGGCTTGGTACGATTTTGCCAGTTTCAGTGATGTAGCCTTTCAGAGTATCCAGATCTTTGTAATCGATCTGGCTTACGCCTTCAGCAGTGAAACGGCAGAACTTACGACGACGGAAAAAACGTGCCATGACTCAAATCCTCTCTTATTCAGCGTTATCGTCAGAATCATTCTCGTCAGCGTCATCCGCTTCTTCAGCAGCGCTTTCAGATTCTTCAGCGCGTGGCTCGGAACGACGACGATCTTCGCGGCTTTCAGCTGCTTTGATCGGAGAGATTTCGGTGATGGCTTCATCACAACGGATCACCATGTTACGCAGAACAGCGTCGTTGTAACGGAAGTTGGTGGTCAGTTCGTCCAGAACTTCCTGAGTACATTCAACGTTCATCAGGATGTAGTGGGCTTTATGCACGTCGTTGATCGGGTAAGCCAGGTGACGACGGCCCCAATCTTCGAAACGGTGAATTTTGCCGTTAGCGGCTTCGATTGAGTTAGTGTAACGCTCAACCATCGCAGGTACCTGCTCGCTTTGATCTGGGTGAACCAGAAAAACGATTTCGTAGTGACGCATTGTCAACTCCTTATGGGTTGCCAGCCTTCCGGCCCATCCGGTAAGGCAAGGAGTCCGTTGTTCGCCCGAGGGCCAATATACGGATAAAAAGGAGCGCGGAGTCTATCAGAGGTCTGATGGCGGATCAATCTTTGCACAACCCCCTGTGCCCACCGTTATAGCTGAACCGCGACTGAATCATTCACCGTCTTATGGTTCACCACGGGTTCAGTGGCTGCTTTCTATACTGCCGCGGTTTTTAACGGAGACTGTTGCATGACCACCCTGCCCCTGACTTTATTACCTGCTGACAATAAAAACCCACTCGCATCACAGCCACTCATGGGCCGCAAACACTTGCTGGCCAGCGTGATCAGCCTGCTGCTGGCTGGTCCGGCCATGATTCTGCCTGCAGCAGTGCATGCCGAAAATCCGATGGCAGTCAGCCCGGACCTGCCCGGTATGGAATGGCAGACATTCAGCAGCGAGCACTTTTACTTTCATTTTATCCCGGCCCATAAAGTACATGCTGAACGCGCAGCGGTGATTGCCGAACGGGCCTGGAGCGAACTGACGCAGGATTTTAACTGGACTCCTAAAGACCGCGTTCATGTAGTGCTGACCGACGACTTTGACTACTCCAACGGCTGGGCACATCCGGAGCCGTTTAATCAGATCCGGCTTTTTTTAAGCCCACCGGATGGCAACAGTACCCTGGAAGCCTATGACGACTGGCTGAATCTGCTTATTACCCACGAGCTGACGCATATCATTCATGTTGATATGGCTCGCGGCATTCCGGCGCTAGTGCGGAAGGTACTGGGACGCAATCCACTGACCTTTCCCAATGCCTACACTCCGGGCTTTATGATCGAGGGGCTGGCGGTTTATAAAGAAACAAGCGCAGCTCAGGGCTATGGCCGCGGCCAAAGCACCACCTACGACATGATGATGCGTATGGAGGTGATTAACGGTATCGACGATTTATCTCAGGCAGTGGTTACCCTGCGTGACTGGCCTTTAGGTAAGCATTACCTGTACGGCTACTACTACTGGCAGTTTATCGCCGACACTTATGGCGATGACAAAATCCGCGATTACCTGAATGAATACTCGCACAATATTATTCCGTTCTTTTTCCAGAACTATGAAGCGCGCAAAGTCTTCGGCAAAAGCCATGAAGTTTTATGGCAGGAGTTTAAAGTCTGGCTGCAGCAGCGCTTTGCTCCACAAATTGCTGAACTGCAGAAAACCGCTGACACCCATGTACAGGCTATCAGCAACGAAGGTTTATCCATCGATGCGGCCGCCAGCGATGGTAAAAATTACTATTACCTGCGCGAGAACGGTAAAGACCGCAACAGCCTGGTTAAAGTCCGCGCCACCAGCAACACAAGCGAAAATCCGGTCAGCGAAGTATTACTGCAAACCACCGGCATGCTCAGTCTGGATGTCAGCACCCAGGGCGATATTGCCTATACCCGCATTACCGACCGTGCCGACCTGCGTGGCTGGAGTGATATTTTTATTATGCGCAACGGTGGCGAACAGCGCCTGACCAGCAATCAGCGTTATCGTGCCGTACGCTGGATGCCAAACGCAGCCGACCCGCAACAACCCTATTTAATAGCCAAACGTATTCAGGCCGGTATCAGCCAGCTGGATATGCTGGATAAAAACGGACAATTTATCCGCACCCTGTGGCAGGGAGCGCTGGATGATGTGCTCAGCGATTACGCCATATCCCATGACGGTAAAAAAATCGTTGCCAGCATAAAAAGAGCACAGCAAGGCTGGAACCTTGAATTACTGAAAACTGATGATGAACAACCGCGCTGGCAGCCGCTGACCAACACCCGTGCCAACGAAGGCAGTCCGAACTTCAGCCACGATGATCAGCATATTATTTTCAGCGCCGATTACAGCAGCATTAAAGGTGTCGACTTAACCAGCGCAGATGCCACCTATAATATATTCAGTCTGAATATGACAAACGGAGAGATCACTCAGCTGACCCATTTATTAGGCGGCGCAGTACAACCGGTTCTGGTCGGCGAAGATATTTATTTTCAGAGCTATCAGGCCCGTGGTTTCAGCCACGTACGCCTGCCGGCTGCCGAGCGTAAACCGCTGGCGGTATTGCCGCTGTCCGAGCTGCAGAGCCAGTACGATTATGCCCCGCTGTATAATCAGCCACAGACGCATAGCGAAGCCGAAGAATACAGCCCCTGGTCGAGCCTGATGCCGCAACAGTGGTTGCCCGTGTACTCAGGCACCGAAGAATACAATGCCATCGGACTGAGCACTTCTGGTCAGGATGCTCTCGGACGGCATGATTACAGCAGCACGCTGTTTGTTGATACAGAAAACGATATAGCCAGCGGTAATCTGATGTATTCCTACAATAATCAGTGGCAACTGTTGGCGCAGCGTAAGCACAGTTATTACCTCGATGATAATGACAGGTTGCAGCGCATCCGCCGCGATGACACGGTAGAACTGGCCCGTACTAACATCGTCGATTTTCTGGAAAATAAACTGCAGTTAAGCGCCGGTATTAACCGTAGCCACGAATACGATATTCCTGCCGATGATTTACTGCGGCTGGAAAACAGCCGCCATAATTCGCTTGTCGGTGCCCGTCTGGATTTTGATAACCGTGAGATGTACAGCCAGTCAATTTCTGTCAGCTGGGGAACCCAGGCGACTCTGCTGTGGGAGTCGAATGACTATCTCGACAGCGATTACAATGGCGACATCATCAACGCCAGTATCAGCCACTTTATTGATTTGCCCGGCAATCAGGTACTGGCTCTGCACAGCAGCGGCGCTTATGGCTTTGAGCAACCGGAGCCCTTTGAACTGGGTGGTGAAGAAGGCGTTCTGGAGCAGTCATTATTTGGCCGTGATCAGTGGGCACTGCGTGGCTATCAGGAGAACGTACAGCAGGGTAACCGCATACAGACCAACAGCCTTGAATACCGCTTCCCATTGGCCAACATTGAGCGTGGCTGGAATTTATTACCCATTGGTCTTGGCAGTATTAACGCCAATATCTTTGCCGATCATGGTGCCGCCTGGCAGAAAGGTGAGCGCTCACATTATCTCACCAGCGCCGGTGTGGAACTGATGACAGAGGTTGTTGTGCTGTACGGTTTTGCTCTGCCGGTACGCCTGGGATACGCCCATGGTTTTGATAAAGATGAAGGTGGTGACCGTACTTACCTGCAGGTGAATTACCAGTTCTGACAACGGGGATTTCCTGCGCCATACTCAGTCAGGGCCTGCTGAAGGATTGAAGCAGGCTCTGATCAATACCAGCACGATCACCGAACAGGCATTACTATGGAAAAGCGTATAACCGGATTGGACCTTGCCAGAGCTTTAGCCATATTTGGCATGATTATTGTTAACTTTAAACTGGCCATGCATGCAGAGCATGGTTCCGCCATATTACAGTGGTTTTCCGCATTATTTGAGGGCCGGGCTTCAGCATTATTTGTGATTCTGGCAGGGGTTGGCATTACACTTCTGACCAATAAAGCGCGCCTTTCTGCCGACTCGGTATCACACATTAAAGCCCGGAAGTCTTTGCTTAAACGTGGTGCATTACTGATCTTTACCGGTCTTCTGTACACCCCGATATGGGAGGCCGACATTCTGCATTTTTACGGATTCTACTTTATTCTGGCAGCCATTCTTTTCACAAGCAGCAACCGTGGCCTGCTGATTTCGACTATTACGGTATTACTCAGCTTTCCGGTTTTAATGATCTTTTTCAATTATGAAGATGGCTGGAACTGGGCAACGCTCACCTATGAGAATATCTGGAATACTGAAAGTATGATCCGGCATATATTTTTCAATGGTTTCCACCCGGTTTTTCCATGGTGTTCATTTCTTCTGCTGGGAATGTGGCTCGGACGACAGGATCTGAGCAATCCGCTGTTGCGAAGAAAACTGCTGGGATATTCCGCCCTGACCTGGATTGCATGCGAGTCTGTATTTTTCATGCTGCGCTCGGTAATCCGGGGGAAGGGAATAATAACCGAAGAAGAAATCAACTTTCTGCTGTCTACCTCCATGATTCCGCCACTGCCTCAGTACATTATTTCTGCAGGAAGCAGTGCATTGATCATACTGATAATGGCAATTTATATCGCGGAAAAACTACCAAAAAATCACATAATCGGCTGGCTTTCTCAAACCGGAAAACTATCACTCAGCATCTATGTTGCGCATGTGATTATTGGTATGGGACTGCTTGAAGCATTCGGAAAGCTGGAAAACCAAAGCATTGAATACTCTCTGCTCTCTTCGGCGCTGTTTTTTACGGCCAGCGTTGTATTTTCAGTTATCTGGTTAAAGTTCTTTCGTTACGGACCGCTGGAATGGTTATTCAGAAAGTTCGCCAGCTGAACAGCACGGTTGTTTGCAGCACTGCCGGTGCTGCAAATAATCAATCTCAGTCACTGTTGTCGGCTGAAGCAGCCTGCGGATCACTGACAGATACAGAACAGTTGGTTTGTACCGACCAGGGCGAGTACAGCGTGACCAAATTAAAAGCCGGTGCCACAGAGGTTAATACGCCGCTGATTAAACCCGTGGTAACACCATTAGAAAAGCTGAACTCCACCGTGACCTTACTCCAGGGTTTACCCTGACATTGGCGATACAGATTCACCGGCGGGCTGATTTCGATCATGCCGTCGATGGTGGTGTCATGCCATTGAGTGCGCAGCGGCTCGGCGGGTTGGCGGTTGCTGCTCAGGTCGTGGGTAAAATGAATCGTGCTGCAGGCCGATAATACACAACAGGCCAGTATGAGAAATAACTTAGCCACCGCGACTCTCCTCTGCCGGATGCTCGCACCACACTTTGGCGGTGCGCGGCGTATAAATCAGCAGCGTCAGCATACTCTGCAACCAGTCAGACAAACTGGTGATCGCCTGCATTTGCATCACCCGCCGCTCACCACAAACCACACTGGTGTTCACCTCGTGCTCACCAATAATACCGGCCAGATAAAATGTTTTGCTCGACTGATAATCCGGTGGTGAAGTGTCTTTTTCGCCGCCATAAGGACGAATGGTGACACTGGAGCAGGCTGTCAGAAACAGCAACCCCACCAGCACAGACAAGCGCATAACGCTGATATTGCGCCATGCCCTGTATCGGATTAATCCCTTGTTCATCGACACCTCAGAGAGCTCCCTGATTTTCAAACTCCAGAATAAAACAGGCTCCACCCAACAACGACTCACGAATGCCGAGGCGGGCGTCATACAATGCCAGAATATCACTGACCAGCGCCAGCCCAAGTCCCTGCCCGGCGGTCATGGTATCCAGGCGCACACCACGCTGCAGAATATGCTCATGCTGTTCTTCAGCAACTCCGGGGCCATCGTCCTCAACGCAGAGCTGCCAACCGGATGATGTATTATGCGCGCTGATCAGCACCTGCCGGTGACCATATTTACAGGCATTATCCAGCAGATTACCGATAATCTCGGTCAGATCGTTATCATCACCCAGAAAAAAGACGTCATCATCGGCAACCAGCTGCAACGTCAGCTGTTTATCGGCGTACACCTTTTTCATAACCCCCAGCAGCGATTCTGCTACCGGTTTTACCGCCACTTTCTGCAGGCTGAAACTTTGCGCCTGACTGACCGCACGCTGCAGCTGAAAACGAATACGCTCACTCATCGTATTAATCTGCCGCTCCAGCTCCTGCCGGTCGTCATCGCTGAGCTGCGGCTGATGCACCATGCCACTCATGACCGCCAGCGGCGTTTTCAGGCTGTGCGATAAATCGGCCAGCATATTACGGTAGCGTTCACGCTGTGCCCGTTCGCTTTGCAGCAGCTGATTCAGGTTAGTAGTCAACGGCTGTAACTCGCGCGGATAATCACCGGTTAAGTCGGCCTGCTCACCACGCTGTAATTTCTCCAGGTCATGGCTCACCCGCCTTAGCGGCGCCAGACCCCAGCGTAAAATCAGTAACTGCATAATAATCAACAGCACTGCAAAGGTAACCAGCGCATAGTCCATGCTGTTGCGATAGTTCACCAATTGCTGATTAAAATCCGTCAGATTTTCTATCATCAACAGATTAAATTGGGGATTGTCGTTACCAGCAGCTCCCCAGTTAACCCCCAAACGGGCAATCATATATTCTTCGTTCTGCATATGCGCAAAACTGTAACGCCATTCTCCGGGCGCTGCGGCAAGACCACTGACTGGCGGTAAATTTCTGGCCGATAACGAGCGCCAGACAACCGTGTCATTGGCGTCCAGAATCTTGGCATACAAACCAGAGCCAGCCGTATTAAAACGCTCTTCCGGTAAATAATCCGGCACCCAGAGCTTACCCGAACGATAATCCGCCAGCGCCAATAACGAATAACCGTGCAACCGCAACCGCTCCTGCAAGCCGCTTACCTGCGCATAATAAAACGACTGATACAGCCATACGCCAATACCCAGCATCAGTGATGCCAGCAGCAGCGTGGTAAACAGCATCAGCCGCGCGCGCAGCGAATTCAGCATCCGCCGTTTTCCGCAATAAACTGATAACCTCGGCCACGCAGAGTAACAATCGGACTAAAGCCATCCGCCTGAGCCAGTTTTTTTCGCAACCGGCCAATCAGCACTTCAATCACATTGCTGTCACGGTCAAAATCCTGGGCATACAGATAATCGGTCAGGGTGTTTTTGGAAATTACCTCACTGCTGTGGCGCAGCATATATTCCAGAATTTTGTATTCAAAGGCCGTTAATTCCAGACGGTTTCCCGCCAGCAGCACCTGCTGACTCTGCACATCCAGCTCCAGCGGACCAGCCCGTAGTACGGCACTGTGGCCGGTAATACGGCGTAATAATGCCCGGCTGCGCGCAATGAGTTCTTCGATATGAAACGGCTTTTCCAGATAATCATCCGCTCCGGCTTCCAGCCCTTCTACTTTTGCTTTCCAACCACCACGGGCCGTCAGGATCAGCAGCGGAAAAGCACAGCCATCTTTACGCAGACGACGTATCAGCTCGATGCCATCAATTTTGGGCAGGCCCAGATCAATAATGGCCATATCGTAGGGATATTCACTGGCCTGAAAATAACCTTCCAACCCATCGGCGGCCAGCTGACACTGAAAGCCGGCTTTATCCAGACCTTCAGCCAGCTGGCTGCGCAGATTCGCGTCGTCTTCCACAATCAGGATTTTCATCGCTGTTCTCCTTGTGCTTCGTTCTGCCGTGCCGGAGCGGTATCAGTTACAGGGGGAGTGCTATCCAGCAACGTGCCGTCAATCGCATGCATGTAATAACTGGCGATGTTGCCTTTACTGCCAAGCAGCTTAATCAGATAAAACGGTGGCGGGCCGGGCTCAAAATGAATGCGCAGAATTTCACCCGGATACAACAAGCGCAGTAAGCGCCCGGCTTCCTGCGGAGAAATAGCATTAGCCGGAGGATTAACCTGATGAGAAAACACATCCTGTGGCGGTAACGCAGGCGGTTCGGCCGTGGTCGGCTTGCCCTGAAGTTTACGTTCAACCCAACGGTTAAACGGAGTGAACACCTCTTCAACCCATTCGGTTTTTGGATTGATGGTTTCTTCAACCCAATCGGATTCTTGTGCCGCAGGCTCTGCTGTCTGCTCATTCTGTCCGTCCTGCCCGGCAGCCACCGGCAATGCCAGACCCGACAACAGTACAACGGCCAGCAGAACAGCCCGTGCTTTTACCGCTGACGGAGACATCCGGACACTGAACAAACGCTGCAGCGACAAGAAAGAGATGATCAAGAATGTGTTACCTGTAATCAGTATTCGGGCAATTTAAACAGGATAGCCACCGCAGGTGAACCGAAGCTGAATAAATCTCCTCCGCAACCTGAACTGCAATTCAGCTCGGGTTCAGATTGCGTGCGTATCATTCAGCCTACAATCACCAACGGCTCACGGCCGGGAAGGTACCTGATGACATTACAGACAGACAACACCCACAATCACAGGATAACAGCTTACTTTGATCTTCTGGCTGGCATTAATCAGCAGTTTGGTGCGGCCATGGCGCTTAACCGCAATATAAAAAAGGTTATGTCTATGCCTTTAAATACCGTAGTTTCAGAGACGGCTGTTTCAGAGAGCGTACTGGCAGAGAAAGTGGCTTCAGAGACCGTTGTCAGAGAAACAAGTGCCGTCAGTCTGCAGCCTGGCAGCTATAAACAAAAAGCGGCCTGAAGATGGCCGCTTGAGAAGATATTTCTGCAGAATAAAATTCGCGCGCGCTCAGCGACAGAAAGTACGGACTTTCTTCCATGACATACGCGAGCAAAGCACCGGCTTAACGCCTATGCGTGCGGCAGCCTGAAATACCGCTTTACGCGTTTCATAGCGCGCACTGTCCAAACGCTCCAGACTCCAGACCTGTTGCTCAGGCGTCAGTTTTTGCCAGCCAAAAAGCGCCAGCTCTAACAAAGAGCGATCCATTCCGCGCTCATTCGGAGCCAGAGTCATCAGCGTATTCATCCGCTGCTGTATCACTTCCGCCGGAGCATCCAGCAATATCTCGGCGTCAAAAGCACCCAATTGATAGTAAGGCCATAACGGCCGAAGCTGCTGCGCTTTTTGCCAACGCGCTAACGATTCCTGCAAATGAATGTCGCGGAAACCGTCAGCGGTAATGATTGCCCGCTGCCGTTCATAGCGGGCAATAGCCACATGCACTTCCGGGTTATTGCGGGAAATGGCATCCGCCGCCGACAACCAGACATTATTGCCGGTACTGACCGCCGCCGAAGATCCCAGCGCCAGCAGCACCGATACCAGGCCGAAATGCAGCGCCAGTAAAGCCGGCAGCAACAGCAGCGCTGCAACGGCCAGCAGGCGCGGCCTAACCTCAGACGTCCGAGGTGTAGCCATAAGTACCAGTGTAGGTATATTGCTCGCCGTAGCGGGCTTCTTTTTCCACATCCATCTGATTCAGCACCACACCCAGAACGCGGGCATTGGAATCTTCCAGATGATTCAGACCGGCTTTAATCAGCTTGTCTTTGGTGGCATCGGCTTTCACCACATACACCACGCCATCCACCAGGGTAGACAGGTACAACGCATCACTGACGGCGTGCATCGGTGCCGAATCAATAATAATGCGCTGATAACGGCCTTTAAGCGTTTCCAGCAATTCGCGGAAGTTTTTAGACGCCAGCAATTCAAGAGGATTCGGCGGAACCGGCCCCGCAGGAATCACATCAATACCCAATTCTTCAACGTGCTGAATGCATTCATCCAGCGTCTCCGGGTAAGCCACTGCGGTTGATAAGCCCAGACTGGAAGATGGCAGGTTCAGTTTTTTGGCAACGGTCGGGCGACGCATGTCAGCATCAATCAACAATACTTTTTCCATCTGCCCGAACGCTTCCGCCAGATTACTGGACGTCGTCGTTTTACCTTCACCCGGAACCGATGATGTCAGCAACATAACCTGCACCGGCTGCTCCAGCCCGGCCAGCGTAATACTGGTACGCAGCGTGCGGATAGATTCCTGAAAACCATGATCCGAGCCCTCAACAAAGGCCCGCACCAAAGCCTGTGCGGCCTGAGGATCGGCATTACGTCCTGCGGCCTTCGCCACCAGAGGCACAGCGCCCAGCAGAGAAGAACGCAGTTTGCGGTCAACATCTTCAGCATTTTTAACCGTGGCATCCAGGGCATCATGCAGAAAAGCCAAAGCAATACCAAACATCACACTGACCACCAGAGCCAGGGCGACCACCAGTTTTTTATTCGGTTTAACCGGATCTTCAGGCAACACCGCCGGGTCAATCACGCGCGCATTCGCCGTTTGCAGATCGCCGGTTGCAGTTGTTTCGCTGATGCGGTTAAAGAAGGTTTCATACAGCGCGCGATTCGCCCGCACTTCGCGGACATATTCGTTCAGCTTAAATTCGGTACGGTTTAAATCACGCACCTGGCTTTTGCTGTCATTTAATGCCGCCTGCAACGAAGCTTCTTTGGCGCGGGCAACGTTAAAATCATTTTCAATACCGTTAGCAAGACGCTTCATTTGCGTATGAACCGAATCACGCACCGCATCCAGATCAGATTGCGCGGCAATCATCCGCGGATGCGCCGGGCCATAACGCTTGCTCTGCTCAGACACCTTAAGCTCGGCCGCCGTTTCACTCTCGCGCAGCTTAACCACCAACGGGCTGTTAAGAATGGTTGGCAGGCTGCTCAGGCTTTCGTAACTTTTATCTTCCAGTGACTGCAGCTGACGATACGTGCCTTCCAGTTCCAGACGCTTACTGCGCGCTTCGACCAGGCGCTGAGTAATCTGATCAATTTCTTTTGAGAGCAAGGTATCAACACCCTCAACATCGACCAGATTATTTTCCTCACGATATTGCTGCAGCTTCTTTTCAGACTCGTTGAGCTTATCTTTTAAGCCACCCAAACGATCACTCAGCCAACCTGCGGCTTGCTGAGTCAGCCCGACTTTCGCTTCCAGCTGACTGCGGATATAAGCGTCAGCCACGGCATTAGCTGCACGCGGAGCCAGTTCGCGATCTTCGGTCTGTACGGTGATTTTAACCAGCTGGGTTTTACGCACCGGGGTAATGGTAATGGCTTCCCAGAAGTTATCGGTGGTTTTAGCCAGAATTTCATCCGCTGTGGGTGGCTCTTGCGGCCCCAGAATCATTTCGCGTAACGAAAACGATTTTTTATTGGCCTCGTGATAAGGGTTAAATTCCGGTGAAGCCACCAGATTCAGATCCATCACCACACGACGAGCCAGCTCGCGCGATTTAAGAATTTCGAACTGCGTTAAGAAATATTCAGACGATGCACCAGAGAGGCCGTACACTTCTTCAATCGAAAGAATTTTGGCGTCATCCGACTCAATCAACAAGGTAGTGGTTGACTGATAAACCGGCGTCATTGTCAGCACAACCAACACCGCCAGTAAGGTAACGACGGCACTCAGGGCCACAATTTTTTTCAACTGGCGGCGTACCACATGCCAGTAATGAGTCAGGTCGATAACCTCGACCGCGGCTGTGTTATTCATGCCCTGAAACCTGCTTTTCATATCCATGATCAATTTCCATTAAAAGAAGCTTTGTTCAACCGTGATCACATCACCGGGCTGAACAACATCAAATAAACGGATCGCTTCTTTTTCTGAGCGGCCTTTCTCTGCACTTTCATTCTGTGCATGAACAGAACCATCATGCATCACATAGATACGGCTTTTAGAGGCGCGTTCAGTAAAACCACCGGCAATAGAGATCGCCTTATCGACGGTCAGACCGGGGTGAAATGCGTAACTGCCCGGTTTTTCAACCTCGCCAGTTACATAAAAAGGCCGGTATTCAACAATAGAAACCGTGACACTCGGATCAATCAGATACGGACCTTTTAAGCCCTCTACCAATTTATTTTCCAGCGCTTTCGGACTTAAGCCCGCCACCTTGATATCACCCAACAATGGGTAAGAAATATCGCCGGATAAACCAATACGCACTTCCAGACTCAGGTCCGGCTCGTCGTAAACACTGATACTGATGACATCGCCGGCACCCAGCTGGTAATAGCTATCGGCAGACCAGGCAGAAAAAGAAAGCACTGCCAGAAACAGCAGAGTAATACGGCATAACATGAGGAGGTCCTGTAAAGTCTTACGGTACAACTTAAGGCTTATGGCACAACTTACGGCACAACCGCAAACGGCCTGTAATAACAGGCCGTTTGCGGACAAGCCGGCAAATCAGATTGCCAGAGCAAAGCCTAAAGAGATGATATCGCGATCGTAATCCAGACCATCAATGTTGGAATCGCGGTTAGTCATCTTGTAAGACGCTTTTACATCGATGATTTTGGTTGGCGAGAAAATACCCGTCACACCATAACCCAGGATCTCATCGTGACGACCCGCTGCATCATCAACATAGGTATCTTTTGCCAGAGATACATCCAGCATCGCCGATACGAATGGAGAGAATGTGTGAGTCCAGCCAAACGCGGTGTAATCGCTGGCGATGTAGCTACCGGCACCGTTTGTTTCGTTGCTGTTTTGTGAGCTCAGCAGAGTCAGCGTTGAGTAAGTGCGTGGAGCATAAACAACAGAGGCTTCCCAGCTCAGACGGGTGTTGCTGTCTACATCGCTGTCATCGAAGCTACGTGCTGCGCTACCCACTTTAACCGAACCGGTGGTTTTACCGGTTACATCCCAGCTTGCACCCGCCAGAATTTTCAGCTCGTTACCTTCACGGCCTTTAGCAATAGCAGAATCTTCATCGTAGGCGATGTCGGTGCTGCGAACTTCCAGCAGAGCTTTAGTTGCAGAGCTTACATTCAGGCTCAGCAATGCGCCGATTTTGGTTTTATCGTGGTTACGATCAGCAGTACCGAACTGCTCGTTGTTCTGATATTCCTTCTTGTAGTAACCGGCATAGGTGTCCAGGTTCAGGAAGGAAGTATCGCTGCCGTAGATGTAGTTGATATCGGCAGAGGTTTCGTCAAACTCGTCCGGATCTTCAACGGTCAGGGCTGCGCTGCCTTCAACCGTACCAGCACCACGAGCATCGTGTGCCTGGTTCAGTTTGGCGGCAAAAGCCAGTTCGTGACGGGCGTTCAGTTCAGAGCGCGCACCCACAGAAAACAACTGATCGGTGTAATCGTCATTGTCGTCTTCGTTGTACTGACCCATCTCAACCTGATACAGAGCGGTTAACTCGGTAGCACCCAGATCGGCTTTAATGCCCAGACCTGGCTTGAAGCGGGTAACCAGAGAACTGGTGGTATCGGCATCCTGACTGTAGATGTTGTTATCATCAGAAATAGTCAGATCAACGGTTGGCAGCAGCGTAACGCCACTACCGGCACGGATTCCTTCCGGCTCAACCGCATAGGCTCCAGAACAAAATGCAGCAGCTGCAACAACAGGTAGCTTCCAAGCTTTCATAAACTTCCCCTAAAGTTTCAAATAAATGGGCAAAGCCCAATTAACATTCAAATTACAAGGCCGGCATTATCGGATAACTAAAGCGATTAGACCAGTCAAAAGAATGACAATAATGCTCACTTTGCGCCGACTTCTCAATTAAGTGCCAATTTTTTTACTGACCCATCGATCAGCCAAAAAAAACCACAGACTGTAAAATGCCGCGCCAGCTAAAACACCGACACCACCCCACACACTGTCCTGCAGATCAAACCGACGCAGCGCTACCAGATACTGATGCATTTCATCCAGAATTAACGCCACCATAAGAACCGCAGCCACCAACAGAATACGTGGCAACCATGACAGTTTTATCACACGCTCGGCAGCAAAATTGGCCAACAGCGACAACACCAGCGCCAGATAAAAATGCATCCACTTATCGCCGCCAAACCAGTGCTCAAGTGCAATAATAGAGGGAAGAAATAACCCCGCCGATTTACACCCGCTTAAAATCACCAGCAATGTGCCATACAGCAAAAAAACAGGCACCATTAATTACAACTCAATGAACGTGATTACCAACAAAACCCTTAAACAGCGTAAGGAAAATAATTTTTACATCCATCCATAGCGACCAGTTGCGGATGTAATCCAGATCAAAATCAACACGACCGCTCATTTTATCCAGCGTGTCGGTTTCACCGCGGAAACCATTGATCTGCGCCCAGCCCGTAATGCCCGGCTTAACTTTATGGCGCAACATATAGTAAGGAATAAGCTTGCGGTACTCCTCATTATGCGCAACCGCATGAGGACGAGGCCCGACAACCGACATACGCCCCTGCAAAACATTAATAAACTGCGGCAACTCATCCAGTGATGTACGGCGGATAAACGCACCAAACGGCGTAATACGGGCATCGCCCTTAGTGGCCTGACGGACCACATTACCGTTATCCATCGCTGTCATACTGCGGAACTTCCACACCAGAATACGACGACCATCCAACCCGTAACGCACCTGCTTAAAGATAACCGGCCCCGGCGAAGACAACTTAACGCCCAGCGCAATCAGCAACATAGGAATGGCAATAACCGCCAATACCGAAAATGAAAACACAATATCAAACAGACGCTTCAGCACATCGTTAATGCCGAAAATAGGCGACTCGTACACACTCAGCGTTTGCATAGAACCGATCTCAGCCAAACGGGCATGCAGCAAGTTGTAAGTGAAAAAGTCAGGAATCAGATGAACCGAGGCCGTGGTATCACCGCAGCGATCCAGAATATCGGCAATGCGCTTCTGCGCCTTAAGAGGCAGAGCAATAAAAATAACATCGTACTCGCCCTGCTGGGTGCGCGTGATAAGCTCATCAATAGAGCCCTGCAACACCGCCTCGGGGTAATCTTCTGCTACCCGGTCGGCATGGCGATCATCAAAAAAGCCCTGAAACTGATAACCCAGATTAGGAAAACGCTTAATCTGCTTGCGCATACGCACTGCGCTGTCATTAATACCCACAATGGCCACGCGGCGGCTGTTATAACCGCGCGCACGCAATGCAAACAGCAACTGACGCAACGCCAGACGCCAGCCGCACAGCAAAATTAATGTACCCAGCATCCAGCTGCCCATAACCACGCGCGACACACTCTCACTGACCTTGGCAAAAAACCCCAGCAGCAAAATCGCAAAACACACCGACACCCACACCGCCGATGTGATGGTAACCATACGAAGCGCAGAAGAAGCCCGCCAGGAACGGTACAGCTCGACCGACTCGGCAATAAGCAGAAACGAAACCATGCCAATGAGGCCAGGCATTAAATAAAGAGAAGACAACTGAACGCCGTACATCTGCACGGCCAACAACAGAGTCAGCATAACAATGGCCATATCAACAACCCGATACACCACACTGAAACTGTTTTGATTTGAGCGGATCAATCCTTGATGAGACATATTCACTCCCTGTGCATACTGCGGCTGATAACCGACAACCAATCATTCATTTCGGGCCGCATTATGTCGACTGCGTCACAGAATGTCCATGCCTGCCGGGCAAACAAAGTGGCCAAAATTACGCCCTTGGTCTACCCGCAGAAAACACGCCAAAACAGAGCGCACAAAGTGAGCAGTTGACAGCCAAAAACCATACGAAAGGACTAACCAAGCCGCAGCCGCGCAACAGAAAAAGTATTCGAAACAGGCCAGATAAAGGGACAGAGAACCCGTTCGCTCATCAATCCGCCCGCCCTGAGCGCGCCAATCCGTTCGCCCTGAGCGCGAAGCAGTCGAAGGGTTTAACGAACGGATAAGCCTTTATCCGTTCGTTCATCAATCCGTTCGCCTCGTCGGTCCTGAGCTAGTCGAAGGAAGCGCGCCCTTCGACAGGCTCAGGACCAACGGAATAAAGACGAAGGGTCGGCAAATTCAAGAGAACATGCACTTCGACAAGCTCAGTGCGAACGGTATTTATATACTCCGCTCACCTATCCGTTCGCCTCGTCGGTCCTGAGCTAGCCGAAGGAAGCGCGCCCTTCGACAGGCTCAGGACCAACGGAATAAAGACGAAGAGTCGGCATGTTCAAGAGAACATGCACTTCGACAAGCTCAGTGCGAACGGTATTTATATACTCCGCTCACCTATCCGTTCGCCCTGAGCGCGAAGCAGTCGAAGGGTTTAACGAACGGATAAGCCTTTATCCGTTCGCCTCGTCGGTCTCGGCCCTGAGCGTGTCGAAGGAAACGCACCCTTCGACAAACCCAGGACCAACGGAATTAAATCGGGGGGCAACCTTAAGAGACAAGGCCAACGTCTGCAATAATTCGCTCAACCTCAACTCTAATCGTATCAACCAACCCCAGATCGCCACGGCTTTCTATATTAAGACGCAGCAGCGGTTCGGTATTAGATGCTCGAATATTCATCCGCCACTCTGGCAACTCCATACTCAATCCATCGGTAAAATCCAAAGCAGGATTATGCACAGAGAAATGTTGCTGCACCGCTGCCAGTACCGCAGGTACATCATTAACGGTGTAGTTAATTTCTCCACTGCATGGAAACGCCTTCATACGCTCACCAACCAGTTCCGACATCCGCACGCCACGCACGCACAACAGTTCTGCAACCAGAAGCCAGGGGATCATACCGCTATCACAATAAGCAAAATCGCGGAAATAATGATGCGCGCTCATCTCGCCACCATAAATCGCATTCTCTTTGCGCATACGCTCTTTAATAAACGCATGTCCGGTTTTACTTTGTATTGCTACACCACCACTTCGCTCAGCCATTGCGACTGTATTCCAGGTAAGACGAGGATCATGAATAACCTTCTCGCCCGGATTCTTAAGCAAAAAGGCCTCAGCGAGTAAGCCAACAATGTAATAGCCTTCAATAAAGTTGCCGTGCTCATCAAACAGAAAACAGCGGTCAAAATCACCATCCCAGGCAATACCCATATCCGCACCATGAGCCACAACGGCAGCTGCCGTTGCAGAACGATTTTCAGGCAGCAAGGGATTGGGAATGCCATGCGGGAACGTAGGATCTGGCTCGTGATGAACCTTAATAAAACTAACCGGTACTGAACGGCGATTTAACTCGGCTTCAATGGCATCCAAAACCGGGCCAGCTGAACCATTCCCTGCATTAACCACCAAGCGCAGTGGTTTGAGTGCCGATAAATCGACATACCCCAGAAGGTGCTCAACGTACGCAGACATCAGATTCAAAGACGCCATTGAACCTTTTTTCAGCGGCTCTGAGAAAGCACCGGATTCAGCAAGCTGCTGAATATCTTTTAAACCGGTATCACCACTAATTGGTTGTGCATTACGACGAACCAATTTCATACCATTAAAATCAATCGGATTATGACTGGCTGTTACTTCAATACCGCCATCAACGTCCAGATGAAAAGCCGCAAAATACACTTGCTCGGTCCCAGTCATACCCAAATCAAGCACATCACAACCCGCATCCATAATACCTTGCGCAAGTGCGAGCTTGAGCTCCTCACTGGTTGCACGAACATCCCCACCCAGCACCACACGCTTTGCCTGCAAAAACTGCGCGTAAGCTCGGCCTATGCGATACGCAATGTCAGTATTCAATTCATCGCCAAGGCGACCACGAATATCGTAGGCTTTAAAACAAGTGAATTCGGTCATTTGGTATCCTTAAATTCTTTGTGCTGCGATCACAGAACCCAGCAACTAGTGTTGCATAACGGCAGTCTTTCAAGGGTTTCACACTTAAATCCGCCCGGCAAACCTTTCGACAAGCTCAAGGCGAACGGTATTAATATTCCAAAGGCAACCTACACTTCGACAGGCTCAGTGCGAACGGTAGTCAAATAAAATCCATTCGCCCTGAGCTCATTAACCCGTTCGCCCTGAGCGCGAAGCAGTCGAAGGGTTTAACGAACTAATGAGCCGCGAGCCTATCTATCCGTTAGTCCTGAACTCATTAATCCGTTCGTCCTGAATTCATTAATCCGTTCGCCCTGAGCTCATTAATCCATTCGTCCTGAACTCATTAATCCGTTCACCCTGAGCGCGAAGCAGTCGAAGGGTTTAACGAACGAATAAGCCGCGAGCCTATCTATCCGTTCGCCCTGAGCTCATTAATCCATTCGTCCTGAACTCATTAATCCGTTCACCCTGAGCGCGAAGCAGTCGAAGGGTTTAACGAACGGATGAGCCGCGATCCGCTCGCCTCGTCAGTCCTGAGCTTGCCGAAGGTAGCTTGCCAAAAGGCACAGAATCCGTACTGATCCGTTCAACACTACACCCGACCATATTGATCTTTCAGCCGAACAATATCGTCTTCACCCAGATAAGTGCCTGACTGAACCTCAATCATTTCCAGCTCAATAACCCCCGGATTTTCCAGGCAATGAACCTGACCAATCGGAATATAGGTCGATTGATTTTCAGTCACTAAAAACGTCTTATCGCCATTAGTTACCTTGGCCGTACCCGACACTACAATCCAGTGTTCGGCACGATGATGATGCATCTGCACCGAAAGCTTTGCCCCCGGTTTTACCGTAATACGTTTAACCTGATAACGACCACCGTTATCGATGGAATCGTACTTACCCCAGGGGCGATACACTTCACGGTGCTGCTTATGCTCGGTACGACCACTGTTTTTAATGGCAGAAACAATATTTTTAACATCCTGAACGCAATCTTTAGCCGCCACTAACAACGCATCCGGAGTATCGACAATTACTAAATTCTCAACGCCCAGCGTTGTTACCAAACGACTATTGGCGGACACAAAGCAATTCTGAGACTGCTGCATCACAACGTCTTCGGTTTCGAGATTGCCGCCAACCATCACAGCATTACCATCATCGTCTTTAACCGCGATATCCCACAGCGCCGACCAGCTGCCCACATCGCTCCAGCCAGCATCCAAAGGAGCAACTAAAATCTGGCCGCCGGATTCGTGCGATAACGGCTCCATAATGGCATAGTCGATGGACTCATCCGGGCAGGCTGCAAACGCCGCGGTGGCTACACGTATAAAATCATGATCCACCGTTACGTCTTGCATGGCTTTATCACAAGCCTGATAAATATCCGGGCGATATTGCTGCAAGGCAGCCAGGTAACGATCAGCACGAATCATAAACATGCCGCTGTTCCAGTAATAATTGCCGCCATCCAAATAGGCTTGCGCAGTTTTAAGATCAGGCTTTTCGACAAATTCTTCGACGGTAAACAGCGCATCCTGCGCCTGCTCTCCGGCACGAATATAACCATAACCAGTGGCAGGCTCAGTAGGAACAACCCCCAACGTACCAAACTTACCCGCCTGAACATGGGGCAAGAGCCGCTTAACCGCCGCCTGAAACGCTTTAACATCTTTAATCACATGGTCGGCGGCTAATACTAACAACACCGGCGCTTCACTCAACTCATGAAAACCATGCACCGCTAACGATTCGGCATTCATATTCTGCGACGATTCAACTGCTGAGCTACGCAACGCCTTAAAGGCTGCCAGAGCAATAGCAGGAGCGGTATTACGGCCAACCGGTTCCAGCAGAATACTGCCTTTATGGCCCTGCTGGCGCATTTGTTCAGCAACCAAAAAGCGGTGCTCTTCGTTACAAATAACCAATGGCTCAGCACTCACCATGCCATCCAGGCGTGCTGCCGTTTCCTGCAACATAGAAAGATGACTGTTCAGCGCCAGAAACTGCTTAGGAAATGTTGTGCGCGACAGCGGCCATAAACGAGTACCGGAACCACCGGCCATAATGACTGGAATCACTTCAAAGCCTCCATTTTTTGAGTAACAAACGCTACGAATTCCCGATCAAAGCGGTCAGGTGCGAATTTTTCAGCATGATTACGAATTTCAGACACATCGAAGGTCATTGTTTCAAATCGTTCTAGCGCATCACGAAGAGAAGAAACCGTTTGTTCTGGAAAATGAACACCTGTAACACCGTCGACAACTGTTTCTAGCGCACCACCTTTGCCGTAAGCGATTACCGGTGTTCCACAGGCCTGAGCTTCAACGGGGACAATGCCAAAATCTTCCTCTGCCGCAAAAACAAATGCTTTTGCATTAGCCATTTTTTCTTTGAGGACAGAAAATTTCTGGTAGCCCATCAGTTCAATATTAGAACCAGCTTTAGCGCGAATTTTATCCATTTCGGGGCCGTCGCCGATGACTATGAGTTTTTTATCTGGCATAGCACTGAAGGCTTCAACAATAAGATCAATCTTTTTATACGGAACCATACGTGAACACGTAAAATAGTAATCTTGCTTTTCAGCAACAACCTCAAAGTCCTGAACTTCTACATTAGGGTAAATAACCGTTGCCTGACGGCGATATACCTTATTTATCCTACGTGCGATGTATTGTGAGTTGGCAATAAAATAATCAACACCAAAGGAAGAGCGAACGTCCCAATTACGCATTCTGAATAGCATAATTTTTGCGAACCATCCTTTAAGCCCGCGATCCATGCCAGACTCACGAAGATACTGTGCCTGCAAATCCCAAGCGTAACGCATTGGCGAATGACAGTAGCAAATGTGAACCTGATCGGGACTGGTAATAACCCCTTTAGCAACTGAAGAGCTACTGGATATGATCAGGTCATATTCAGAAAGATCCAAGTTTTCAAGAGCCAACGGCATTAATGGAAAATATTTTTTGTACCCTCGGGATTTTGGCAAATTCTGAATAAAGCTGGTCTTAACCATTTTTCCCTTAAGAATGGCTTGTCGCTGAGCGTCATCTAAGTAATCAACTGTTGAGAAAACATCAGTTTCCGGATAAATATCCAGAATTTTAGCGACAACCTTTTCTGCACCACCAGACTCAACAAACCAATCGTGAACTAAAGCAACTCGCATAAACACCTCTAAACCTTTAGTTTCTCGATCATTTCAATGAAATCAAACTGCCAATTTTTTACATGTATTTCACGTGAAATCTGAATAAGATTAGCAATATAAATTCGGCGCTCAACCACTTCATAGCCTAAGGATTTAAAACCAGAATGGTCAAATGGAAATAGTACCGAATTATCTTCGACGCATGAACATACAAATGACTCCACCTTAGAGTCCCAATTCATAACGGAAAATGAAATACCGTATGCATAGGCAAGAATGGATGAGTGAAGCCTAGTAGCAAATACATGACAACTACTAGAAATCACGTCTTCTAACTCTCTCACCGAAGATACTGCACATTTTCTAACATCAAAATCAGAGAATGATTTTAAGAGAAACGTGTTATCTTCATCCGCACCATTTGTATACAACACTGGAACATATCCTTGCCCCTCAACACTAGAAGCAATCTCTTTTATACACAACACATAATCTGATTCACCAATAGCACAGTCAAAATCTGAATGCTTAGCAAGCGCCGACGGATCAACTACATTAATTGCCACAACCATTTCATTACCTAAAGAACTCTCATTACCATCAGGCGAAAGATCTTTCTGTAACGTTATTGCAGGATCAAAAGAAACAACTACTGGCCTCTCAACAATAAAAATTCGCAATAAAGATTCTTTACTACTCTCATCCCGAACAGATAGATACTGGCTATTTTTTATAACGAACTGAAAAAGAAGCCTAGCGAACCAAGACATATCCTTTGCAACACCGACATAAACAATCCCATATTTTTTCCCAGCCAGCCGACATAATATAGCAAGTGAAAAAATCTTAATTGGAAAATTTAGATACACGTCAGATATCAAATTACCACCACCAATCAAAAGCATATCACTCCGCTTGATCATAGAAAACCAAGCCCCTGCATTTTTAAAAACAACCCAAAGAGCATTAAGGACTGTAGCCAAATAAAGAATATACGAGTTTTTACTCCTCATTATTCTGGTCTTCAAACCCACTTTTTTACGCATAGAAAAGTCATATCGCCCAGCGATGTCAAGCACATCAACTGAAATACAACATTCACCAAATGCTCTCTGCAAAGCCAAACTTATTAAATAATCACCATAATTATCACTAAATGGCACTCCAGCCAAAACCACACGATTCACTAAACACACTCCTTTTTATACTTACTAAATTCAAAGTCACTTACAACCGGCATCAAATAAAGGACTACAGAAAGTATGTGCCTAAAATAACTTCCCTGGTCAGGCTCAAAAAGAAACAGCACTAACATGTGTGACAAAAAAAGATAAGAAAATACATTTCTCTTGACGCTCAATACAGAAGAGAAATATAAAATGTAAATACAGAAAACACTAAACAAGAAAAGTAGAATCTGATTCAAACCAAAACCTACAACGAAAGGAAGTAAGAGATTCAGCATGGCCCAAAAATAATTTTTAATAAAAGCCAACCCCCGCCCAACATCCGCAATATTATCGAAAGCTGTTTGATTGTAACTACCTTCCAAAAGAGCATATGCATTGGAGACCTCTCGCTGCCCTTGGGAATATTCATAAAACGATTCAGGCATAGCAAATGCAGCAACGCAAAATGCAGAAAGGTACCAAACCCAATGCTTTGATCTTGCGAAAAACCAGCCAGTATTATCAACTCGCCCTTGGTAAATAGCTTTCAAATCGCCCAGACACAAGAAAAGAAACAATGCTAATATCACGAAATAATATGATCTAAAGAAATACCCATAAATAGCGTACGAAATAAACACTAATAGAATCATATTTATACGCAATCTCGTCCATAAAAAGACAACAAGCAAAGCGATCAGCATAACAATTGTTTCTTTCGCAGGCCAGATCGTATTAAGTAGCATGACCGGAACAAAAAAGAGACTTACGACCAAAAAACTCATAGCACTATTAATGTATCTTGACGTGACATATATCCAGCCAACACCTGCCAACAAAACCCAAAATATAGCACTCAAATCTCCGATCACATATAAAAACGATCTAGTTGTTCTGAACGACCCTTCAATATCATAATAATCAATTTCACCTGATATCTTCATGGAGTCAAACGACCATTTTGCAGGAAAATATTCATATGGCAGAAGAAGCAATAATAAAAAAATTGCCATCCAGACCATTAGAAAAATCTCTCGATAAGCTCTCATTCTGCTCCCATTTTCTTGTTGGCGACGTAATATAAATAAGTTAAAGAAGCAAGCCAAATAACCAGATACAAAACACCCGCATAAAGAACTCCTCCATGATATATAGCAAAACCTCCTACAACACAGAGAAAGCTAATCATTAGAAGATTAATGAATACATCTTTTATATCAGCATACCTAGAAAAAATATGACTTACGGGCCCAAATGCCATTCTGATACATGATGCGAAAAAAAATAGCAACGCAAGCAAAGCCGGAGTGAAATACTCCCTGACATATGCACCATAAATAAAACCTAATATGGACGTTATTATTCCAACAAAAACAACAATACTCGATGCATATACTAGACTCTCTCTCATCCTATACTTAAACATCACGAACCCATTATCACTTTTAAGAATCTCTGGGACAATAATGGAGTTACGCACACCTATAAAGAAAACAAACAGTTGGAATATTCTTCCACCCCAAGAAATATAGCCGACCTCCGTACTATTGAGGAGAAAACCGGAAACAAGCAGCACAGCCCAAAAACAAAGATATTCAGATAGAGAATAAACTAAGAAATGTACATTATCCAAAGCGCAACGGTACAACAACGCAAAGCGCAAATTCATTCCTCCGAGCTCCTTGCGAAACACGATAAAAACAATTAGAAAATATGTAAGATAAAAAGGCACAGAGACTTCAATATAATGCATATCAGAGACATAGCCAAAAACCGCCCATACCCCAGTAATAAGCAGCCAATATGAACCGACATCAATTATATAACTCTCTTTAAATCTCGACACAGCACGCAAAGCAAGAGACAATGGCTGAATAATTGAGAAAACTAAAGTATGCACTACAAACATGTAGAGATATTCTTCTTCGATAGGTAGAAGCAATACTGACAGTACACACAATGAAAATGAAACAAAAAAAGATAGTGCAACTACAATTTGCAAATCACCAAAAGCACTTTTTTCATTGACCTGATATTTATCAAAAAACCCTTTAAAAACAGAGTATTCACAGCCAAACCGAGAAATAACCAGAATCAAGCTTGAGACTGCAAAAACAAATGAAAAGCGCCCGAATTCAGATATCCCATAGGTCGACGTAATATAGAACGAAGATGCAAATATACCAAGTACACTGACAGCGCGGAGCATAGCAACTCCAAAAAACCTTCTTATAAAATCATTAAATCCTTTCAATTCCTTTGTTCCTAATTCCCTAATGAAAGCAGCCCAGCTTTATTGCAAACATCTTCATTTTTTATGTTTAAATACAACCAACACCTTAGTTCGCCACAATTAGCAGCAAGTTAAACAACTGACACCCCTAACAAAAGTAGAAATTGCTACGTTAGTAGCTCAGCTAATAGCTGCACCTTGCCTTAATCTAATACCACTAACTATGACAATTCGGTGACACTTCTCAGTCAACCGGCTTATTACGCTGTCTGTTTTTTGTGCGCTGGTTATCAATTTCGGCGCAAAGATACTAAAAACGGCGGGGTATTGAAACCCGTGTTCTTGCCAAAATCTCATCTTTGGCCTACCGGTTACTTCAAAATCGCTCTTCTGTCATAACGCGCCAGTTTTGTGGCATTTTTGTCGGTTCTTCACCACTATTGCTGCGGCTTTGTCTTTGCCTGTTTTGTGGCTGCGCTGCCTGACTTCGACTGACTTTTCCTCTGGGCTGTTATCGCCCCTGCATCTTGTGTGCAACAAATCACCAACATCATACTTTTGACTGATCTTGTGATTCGTCAAATGGGTCAATTTTTTATGGTTTTGCATATTTCCGTAACCATGTGTTGGCATCATGTGTTCTCGCCGATAGAATGGCGCGGAATTTCTTTTATTGACCTAATAGGGATATGACTATGATGCGTAAGATTTTTACAGGGATCCTGCTGGCAGCCAGCCTGCCTGCGTTCGCTGACATTGCAGCAGACCTGAGCAGTGGCAAGAGCGTGCAGGAAGCTTATCAGGCCGCTTCTGCTGAGTGTGGCGGTAACTGTGATGAGCAGATTTTTGCCGAAATGAAGGCTGCTGGCGTTATGACTGAGAGCATCATTCAGGCTGCTTTGGCGTCTGGTTCTGATGTTGCATCGGTAATGTCTGCAGCGACTAAAGCTGGCGTTCCTGCTGCGGATGCCGGTGCTGCTGTTCAGCAGGCCGCTCTTGGTCTGGGTATGGATATTAACGCTGTTAACATAGCTTTAGCTGACTTTGTTACTAACCAGCCTGCAACGGCGGCGGGTAACGTAACTCAGCAGCCGCAAGCTCCTGTACTGCCTGCTCCACCTGTGCCTGAGACCCCAGTGCCATTTAATCCAACCACTCCTAATGATATCAGCCCAATCTGATGCGTTGTTGTTGAGTGTGTTATAGCCCGGTTCGCCGGGCTTTTTTTATGGGCGGTACGGGGCTTTTCTGAATCATTTTGCAGCGCTTCGTTCTAGGGCCCTGTTGTGCTGTTTTGTTTTTCCTCTGGCCTGTATGGATTACGCAATGAAGACAAATCGCTGGCTGTGTTATCAGTTGTTGTTATTTATTCTTCCTCTGCCTTTTGGTGGCGTGGCTGATTGGGCGTGGCCGTGGTTTGCGGCGGCGGCGCTTATTTTATTGTTTGCGGAGCTGCGCCATGTGGTGTTGTTGCAGCAGGTTAACCAGCTGGAACGGTTGCCATTGCCGGAGGCGTTCCGCCGGGGTTTGCCATTAGTTGCTGTGCTGCTGGCAGTGCAGAGCTGGGTGGCGCTGCAGTGGCTGGTGTTTTCGCTTTCGCCTTTTGATTCTTATATGAGCTTATTGAAGGGCCTGGGGCTAACGGCATTTTTTGCGCTGACGCTGCTGGTGCTGCATAGCCGTGAACGGGTGATGCGTGCGGTGTGGGTGGTTGTGTTGGCGGCGGCGTTTCAGGCGTTGTTTGGTGCGCTGATGGTGTTAACCGGCTGGGAGTTTGGCTTTTTTATTGAGAAGACGGCGTATCTGGGTAAGGCAACGGGAACCTTTGTTAACCGTAACCATTTGGCGGGTTACCTGGAGATGGCACTGGCGTTGGGGATTGGTGTGTTGTTGGCTCAGTCTGCGCATTATTCGGGGTCGTTGCGCCAACGCTTGCGCCAGCTGATTACGACACTGCTGAGCGATAAGGTTATTTTGCGTTTGTTGTTGGCGGTTATGGTGATTGCGCTGGTACTTACCCGTTCACGTATGGGGAATACAGCCTTTTTTGCCAGCCTGATGGTGGCCGGTGGGCTGGCGTTGTTGTTAATGCGTAATAAAACACGCTCAACGACGATTTTACTGTCGAGCTTATTGGTTATTGATATTGCGATTGTAGGTACGTTTTTTGGTGTGGATAAAGTGGCTGAGCGCTTGCAGGCTACGTCTTCGCAAACCGAAAACCGTGATGAGGTAACGCGCGATACCTTGGCGATGTGGCGTGGACACCCGGTGACGGGTACGGGTGCTGGTACGTTTATTTATACCTATCCGGCATTTAAGGGGGCCGATGTTACTTCGCCCAAGCTTTATAACAATGCGCATAATGATTACGCGCAGTTCCTGGCGGAGTTTGGTGCGGTAGCGTTTGCCGCGCTGGCGGCGGTGGTGGGTTGCTGTTTGTTTTGGGCGATTATGGCGATGCGTCAGCGCCGTTCTGATCTTTATAAGGGGTTGGGGTTTTCGGCATGCATGGGGATTGTTGCGCTGAGTATTCATTCTCTGGTCGATTTTAATCTGCAGATTCCGGCCAATGCTTTTATGTTTATGCTGGTGTTGGCGCTGGCAGTTATTGCGCGCTGGGCTCCGCATAAGGCAGCGGCGACGCCGCAGTTGCGCAGTTATAAATCACCTTCGGCGGGTAAAATGGGGGCGTTATGAATATTAAGGCGAGCCTGTTAAAGCTGGATAAAAATACGCTGGGCCGCGATTTTGTTATTGGTGATATGCATGGCCATGTGTCGCAGTTGATGAGCCAGTTGGAGGGGTTGAATTTTAACCCTCTGGACGACCGGGTTATTTGTGTTGGCGATTTAATTGACCGTGGGCCGGAATCGGAACAGGCGTTGGATTTATTGGATGAGCCCTGGTTTTTTGCGGTACTGGGCAACCATGAATATTTGATGCTGAGCGGCCTTAAATATGGGAACAGCCGCGACAAAATGCTTTGGCTGCAGCATGGTGGCGATTGGATTACGCGCGCCGACCGCAGCCGCTGGGCGCATTGGTTTGAGCAGCTTGAAGCTTTGCCATTGGCGATTGAGGTGGTTGGCCATGATGGTAAGCGTTATGGAATTATTCATGCCGATTATCCTCATGCGCACTGGGATGAGCTGGAGTATTTTACGCCGGAGCTGGTGCAGAAGAGTTTGTGGTCACGCCGCCATTTTGAGGCCCGCGCGAATCATGTGGTTAAAGGGATTGATTATTTAATACATGGACACAGCATCAGCGATGGCGAGCTTTTACTGGGTAACCGGTTTTATATTGAGCCGGGTGCTTACCTTGGCAATGATTTTATAATTAAGCAGATTTGAACTAAATAAACCCGCTCACCCTGAGCGCGAAGCAGTCGAAGGGTAAGTTTCCTTCGATGAGCTTAGAACCGATGAGCCCTTCGACACGCTCATCCCTCGCTGCTCAGGACGAACGGGATCAAGTCGAAGGGTTTAACGAGCGGAGTCATAAGCTTCCTTCTACTAACTCAAGACCGACGAGACCGACGAGACGAACGGGTTTAAATCTCTACAGGAACGATATAACCACCGTTCGTGCTGAGCGCGCAGCAGTCGAAGTATGAACGTTCAACCGACGAGCCCTTCGACACGCTCGTCCCTCGCTGCTCAGGACGAACGGGATCAAGTCGAAGGGTTTAACGAGCGGAGTCATAAGCTTCCTTCTACTAACTCAAGACCGACGAGACCGACGAGACGAACGGGTTTAAATCTCTACAGGAACTATATAACTACCGTTCGTGCTGAGCGCGCCCTTCGACAGGCTCAGGACGAGCGGGATCAAGTCGAAGGGTTTAACGAACGGATTTAGCGTGGCCATTAGACGAGCGGGTTTAAATCTATAAAGGAACGATCTAACTACCGTTCGTGCTGAGCGCGCAGCAGTCGAAGTATGAACGCTCAACCGACTAGCCCTTCGACACGCTCGTCCCTCGCTGCTCAGGACGAACGGAGTGATAAGCTTCCTTCGACTAACTCAAGACCGACGAGACGAACGGTGGTTAAATAAAACCCGCTCACCCTGAGCGCGCTCTGAATTTCAATCCGGTTTTTTTGGTTTTGCCAATCGTCTTACTTCATTCCAGTCATGCCGGATCATGGCTTCTTTCTTTTTTCTGCTCCAGCCTTTGATTTGTTGTTCTGATCTTAGCGCTTCTTCTCTTGATGGAAATTCTTGCATAAAGACCATTTCAACCGGACGGCGTTTGAACGTGTAGCAATTGGGGTGTGTACCGGCGGTGTGTTCGTATAATCGCTTATGTATGTCGTCGGTGTGGCCGGTGTAATAACTGGCATCGTTGCAACGCAGTATGTAAACCCAGAATGCCATATTGAATCCTTTTGGGAGGTCGTTATGGATTCTTATTTTAGCGGTTCTGGCGGGTTATTAATTGAGCAGGTTGGGGGATTTTTTGGGCTGGATTGATGGCTCGCGGCTTTCTTAGACTGACTTCCTTGGACACGGTCTCTTGAGCATGTCGAAAGGCTCGGTGCTTCCTTCGACGAACTCCCTTCGACACGCTCGTTCCTCGCTGCTCAGGACGAGCGGGATCAAGTCGAAGGGTTTAACGAGCGGAGTTAAATCTCTACAGGAACGATATAACTACCGTTCGTGCTGAGCGCGCCCTTCGACAGCCTCAGGACGAGCGGGATCAAGTCGAAGGGTTTAACGAGCGGAGTTAAATCTCTACAAGAACTATATAACTACCGCTCGTGCTGAGCGCGAAGCAGTCGAAGTATGAACGTTCAACCGACGAGATGAACGGCTGCCATGCCCCGTTATTTGGCAGGCCCGACGATCCAGTGCGCAATACGGTTACCTGCTAACAAGGCCAGCACAAAAATAAGTACACCGGGTTCAAAGGCGAGCAGATTAACCAGTGCCGGTCCCGGACAAAGTCCAACCAGTCCCCAGCCAATTCCGAACATTACGGCACCCGTCAGCAGACGCCGGTCGACACGCGTCAGTTGTGGTTCGTGGAACGTCGTTGCACAAAGCGGTGCTTTACGTCGCTTGCCGAAGTAAAAGAAAACCGCAAACACCGGTATTGCCGATCCCATGACGGCGATTAATGATGGGTCCCAGGCGGCAAAGACATCAAGAAAAGCCCGCACTTTAGCCGGGTCGTTCATGCCGGAGATTAACAGACCTAAACCAAAGATCAGACCACTGGCCAGAGCCACCAGCGGGCTCAGAATACGAGCACTCACAGAACACCTCCGCTCAGGTTCATAACGGCAACGGTGGCAATACCGGCAACCATAAAGGTTACGGTAGCGATGGCCGAGCGCAGTGATAAACGCCCTATTCCACAAACGCCATGGCCACTGGTGCAGCCATTACCGATGTAGGTGCCAAAACCCACCAGCAGGCCGGCGGCCATCAATAAGGTGTTGTTGCTGGTCAGTTGCTGCGGCGCGCTGTAACCCAGCAGCTTATACAACGGATAGGCCAATACCAGACCAGCGAGAAACCAGAATGCCCAGTGGCGTTGTTGTTCGCGCCACAGAAACAGGCTGGAGAGTACACCGGTCATTCCGCTTATGCGGCCAATGCCGAGCCACAAAAGACTTGCCGCCAGACCAATCAGCGTGCCGCCAATCAACTCCGGAATCAGTTCGTTAATCATCGGGAATACCTGAACAAAACAGTGCGGCATTCTAAACGATGCTGAGCGTTGCGTCTTGCTGCCTTGGCCCTTCGACTGCTTCGCGCTCAGGGCGAACGGGATCAAGTCGAAGGGTTTAACGTACGGTGTTCAAATAAAGCCAATTGCCCTGAGCGCGCCCTTCGACCAGCTCAGGACCGACGAGACGAACGGTGTTCAAATAAAATCCGTTCACCCTGAGCGCGAAGCAGTCGAAGGGTAAGTTTCCTTCTATGAGCTTCCTTCGACAGGCTCAGGACCGACGAGACCGACGAAACCAACGGGATCAAAGTCGAAGGGGTAACGGGTTGGTAAGCTTCCTGCGACGGCAGGTTTGTCGAACGTTTTTTATGTAAAACGGAACCTGGTGCGCATAAACCAAGGTCGGTCTTCGCTGCCATTCTGTAATTTGTGGGAATTACCTATACTGTGAACATTATTTTCAGTAGTCCGGAGTTTCCATGTCTGATGTTTTAGCCGCTGGCCAGCAAGGTATCCCTCTTACCATTCTTGAAAGCAGTGATTTTCCGCGCTGGCTCGGACAGCAGGCTGATGGTGTTAAAGCCTGGCTGGAGGCCTGTGCATACAGTGGCAAGGGCGTACAGCTGTTACCGGCGGCAGATGGTTCTTTGCAGGGAACGTTGTTTGTCTGCGACAGTCTCGACGATATGTTTGCCTGTGGTGAGCTGGCTAATCAGCTGCCTGCCGCGGATTACATTATCGACAATATCAGCGACACCGATCAGTTAATCAGCATTGCCTTTGCCTGGGGGGCTGGTGCTTATCGTTTTGAGCGTTATGTAAAACCGGGCAAGCCGCAGGCGCGTTTATTACTGGCCGACAGCGGCGCACTGGTTTATGCCCGACAGCTGGTCACGGCTACCCGTCATGTACGCGATCTGGTGAATACTCCGGCCGCCGATATGATGCCGCAGCATCTGGCGGCCGCCCTGGAAACTCTGGCGAAAGAATTTGGCGCGCAGTTTTCGCAGGTGGTGGGTGATGAGCTGCTGAGCGAAAATTATCCGATGATTCATGCCGTCGGGCGCGCCAGTGCCCATGCTCCGCGTCTGCTGGATTTACGCTGGGGCGATGAAAAACATCCGCTGGTTACTCTGGTCGGTAAAGGCGTGTGCTTTGACAGCGGTGGTCTGGATTTAAAACCCGCCGATGCTATGCGCACCATGAAAAAAGATATGGGCGGCGCAGCGCATGTGGTTGGTCTGGCGTATCTGATCATGGCGCAGAAACTGCCAGTGCGTTTACGCGTGCTGATTCCGGCGGTCGAAAATGCCGTCAGCGCCGACAGCTTCCGCCCGGGTGATGTCCTTAATACACGCAAAGGTTCAACCGTTGAAATTGATAACACCGATGCCGAAGGCCGTCTGGTGTTGTGCGATGCCTTAACCGAAGCGGTGAGTGAAAAACCCGAGCTGGTTATTGATTTCGCCACTCTGACCGGCGCTTGCCGCGTGGCGCTGGGCACCGAATTACCGGGCTTTTTCACCAACCAGATGCAACTGGCCTCGGATTTAATGCAGGTCGGTCAGCGTATTACCGATCCGGTGTGGAATTTACCCTTACATAAAGCCTACAGCGATTCGTTAAAAAGCGAGATTGCCGATCTGGTGAACTCGGTACCGGGGCCTTTTGGCGGTGCCATTACGGCGGCGCTGTATCTGGAGCATTTTGTTGATAACACGCCGTGGGTGCATTTTGACGTCATGGCCTGGAACCGCCGTAAATTGCCGGGCCGTCCGTTGGGTGGTGAAGCAATGGGCATGCGCGCGGTATTTGCCTATCTGCAAAATCGTTATGCGGCGCTGTAAGCGCTGCTTAATATTACTTAACGCCGGGCAATCATCATGGTTCTGAGCACCGCCGAAGTGATGTACTGGTCAACCATGTTTGCGTCGATTTTATCGGCATCCGCCGGTGTGCTGGATGCACGCAGCAAGCAGTTTGATCTGTTCGGCATTATGATTATCGCGTTTTGTGCTGCTCTCGGTGGTGGCACGTTGCGCGATACACTGCTCGACCGCACGGTATTCTGGGTAGCGGATTCCAGCTATCTGATTTTTACCTGGTTTGGTGCTCTGGCAACGTTCTTTCTGGCACGCTGGATTAAATTATCCGGTCGCTGGTTTGTCATCCCCGATGCCGCGGCATTAGGTTTGTACACTGTTGCCGGTACTCAGGCGGCACTGGGTGTTGGTGCCGATTTATTGGTGGCGTCTTTTATGGGCGTGATTACCGGCGTCGCTGGCGGTATTCTGCGCGACATTCTGCTGAATCAGGACCCACTGGTTTTTCAGGGCCAGTGGTATGCGACCGCCGCCTGGAGCGGTTCGCTTCTGTATATTTTGCTGATTCACAACGACATTAATATTGGTGCTGCCGCGCTTATTGCCGGGGTTTTTATTTTTCTGTTACGCCTCAGCGCCATCCGCTGGAATCTGGTATTGCCGCGCTATAAAGAAAAATAAAACGTCTGCCGAAAACACTTCAAAGGACTGATGATGAATTGCACCCGCTTGCTGCTTTTACTGGGAATTTTAACGACGGCTACAGCTCACGCAGCTCCCGTTACAATATCCTCGGCTCTTCCCTCACAAAAAACCTCAACAACTCCTGCACAGCCACTGGCCGACGGTTTCTATGTATTTCAACAACGCTACGCCGAGCATCCGCATATGCCCGGCATTCTTTTGGATACGGAAATAAAGCAGGGGAAAATTTATCTGACCAATAACGACCGCGCCGGGGTATTCCCGCTGGGGTTAATTGACGAAGGCGAGCTGTATTGGCACCCACGATCCGGCCAATGGATTATTGTTAATTCGGCGCAGGACAAATCGGCAACAGAGGTCGGCGGCTGCAGCGATGGGCCGGTGATGGTCGATCTGAAAAAAAGCGGATTTATTGGACATGCTGAGCGCGCCCTTCGACAGGCTCCCTTCGACTAGCTCAGGACCGACGAGACGAACGGTGTTCAAATAAAATCCGATCACCCTGAGCGCGCCCTTCGACAAGCTCAATACCGACGAGACCGACGAGACCGACGAGACCGACGAGACCGACGAGACCGACGAGACCGACGAGACC
>Ga0210025_1000550_pt1 | contig 46953 bp, 48 predicted proteins | sample CryGeyme20150102_FD_183989 | JGI IMG/M metagenome (GOLD analysis project Ga0210025, IMG submission 183989) | Groundwater microbial communities from Crystal Geyser aquifers in Utah, USA - Crystal Geyser metaG 2015-0102 (SPAdes) (version 2) | ecosystem: Environmental > Aquatic > Deep subsurface >... | reverse complement strand
TAGGCCGCACGCATCGGGGCAATTTCGCGGTCGACGCGCTCGAACACGATCTGTTTGGCATCGCCCCAGGCAATGCCATCCAGGTAGGCCTGTTGCAGCGTGCGGGCTTCATCAGCGCTGGCAAACGCCTGGTAAATCTGGAACAGGGCCGAGCCTTCCACGTTCTTGGGTTCGCCGTGGGCCTTGCTGTCGGTGACGATGCTGCCGATGAGTTTTTGCAACTGCGCGCGCGCTGCGAACAACGGGATGGTGTTGTCGTAGCTCTTGCTCATCTTGCGCCCGTCCAGGCCGGGCAGCGTGGCCACGTTGTCTTCGATGGCCGCCTCGGGCGCGGTGAAATGCGCGCCGTAGCGGTGGTTGAAGCTGGCGGCCATGTCGCGCGCCATTTCGATGTGCTGCACCTGGTCGCGCCCCACCGGCACCTTGTGCGCGTTGAACATCAAAATGTCGGCACCCATCAGCACCGGGTACATGAACAGTCCAACGCTGACATCGCTGTCGGGGTCGCTGCCCGCCGCGGTGTTTTTGTCTACCGCCGCCTTGTAGGCGTGAGCACGGTTGAGCACGCCTTTGCCCAGCACACAGCTCAGAAACCAGGTGAGCTCTGGGATTTCAGGAATGTCGGACTGGCGGTAAAAAATGACTTTGTCAGGGTCGAGGCCACAGGCCAGCCAACTGGCGGCAATTTCCAGCGTGCTGCGCTGGATGCGCGCCGGATCGTCAATCTTGATCAACGCGTGGTAGTCGGCCAGAAAGTAAAAACTCTGCACACCTGGGCGCAGGCTGGCCTGCACCGACGGGCGAATCGAGCCCACGTAGTTGCCCAGATGCGGCGTGCCCGAGGTGGTGATACCGGTCAAAAAACGTTCGATGGTCATGGAAAAAAATGCAAAAAGTGGAACTCAACTCACCAACATGGCCAGTGGGGTGAGTAGCAGGTTGATCAGTTTGAAGGTCAGGCCCATCAGTGGGCGCAGCCACAGGTTGCTGACCACACCGGCGAGCACCAGCGCCATGACGATGAAAAAGCCGTAGGGCTCCACGCGCGACACCAGCATCGCCTGCCGGTAGGGCAGCAAGCCCACCAGAATGCGGCCGCCGTCCAGCGGCGGCAGCGGAAACAGGTTAAAAACAAACATCACCACGTTGACCAGAATGCCGCCTTGCGCCATCTCAACAAAAAACGGCTCGCTGACACCGGCACCCTGCATCAGGTACAGCAGCGCACCCCAAAACAGTGCCTGCACAAAGTTGGAACCTGGCCCGGCCAGCGCCACCCACACCATGTCCTGCTTGGGGTGGCGCAGGTTGCCAAAGCGTACCGGCACCGGTTTGGCGTAGCCGAACAGGAACGCGCCCGAGGTGGCGATGTACAAAATTAGCGGCATCAGGATGGTGCCCATCGGGTCGATGTGCTTGAGCGGATTGAGCGTGATGCGCCCCTCCATGTACGCGGTGTTGTCGCCAAAGTGCCGCGCCGCGTAGCCGTGCGCGGCCTCGTGCAGGGTGATCGACAGCAGCACCGGAATGGCGTAAATCGTGATAGTTTGAATCAGTTGGCCAAGGTCCATGGAGTCTTCTTCGTTTGGAGGTGTCGCTGGGTTACAGGCCCAGCAGGGCCAGATCACCGCGGCCTTCGCGGATGATCACCGGCTCGGTGTCGGTCAAGTCCACCACCGTGGTGGGTTCGCGCGGGCAGGCGCCCGAGTCAATGACAGCGGCGATGCGGCCACGGTACCGCTGCCTGATGTCGTCCGCATCGTTCAATGGATGGTCGTCACCTGGCGCTATCAAGGTAGTAGCTAGCAGCGGTTGATCATAAAGGGCTAGAAGCTCTTGCAGCACTTTATGATCGGGCACGCGCAGGCCGATGGTCTTGCGTGACGGGTGGCTCAGGCGGCGCGGCACTTCTTTGGTGGCTTGCAGGATGAAGGTATAGGCTCCCGGCGTGGCGGCCTTCAGGCGGCGGTACTGTGCGTTGTCGACCTGCGCGTAGTTGGCCAGCTCCGACAAATCGCGGCACAGCAGTGTCAGGTGGTGCTTGTCGTCGACACCGCGAATGCGACGCAGCTTGTCGGCTGCGGCCTTGTCGTCCAGGTGGCAGACCAGCGCGTAGCTGGAGTCGGTGGGTACGGCCAGCACTTCGCCTTTGTCCAGCAACGCGGTGGCCTGCTTGAGCAGGCGCGGTTGCGGGTTGTCGGGGTGGATTTCAAAAAGCTGGGGCATAGGCCTATTGTCGCTTGACTACCGATTCACCGATCGGTAACGTGCCGATAAAGGGGCGTAAGGCAATCTGCCCGATGGATGCCGCATCGCCACCCGGGTGGCTGTGCCAATAACGCATGCATTCAAAGAGAAACGGGGGCGAACGGTGCTGACGCACGCTGAATACGGTCACCCAGCAGTGTCCACACAGGGGTCAGCTGCGCGGGCAGCGGGGGCAGGGTTCCCAGGTCGGTACGGCTCTCGTCGGGGCTGTGAAAGTCACTGCCAATCGAGGCTACCAGGCCCAGCTCGGTAGCCAGGCTGGCGTAGGTGACGTATTCGGCGGCCGAGTGGCTGCCGGTGACCACTTCTACGCCCTGGCCGCCAAAGCCTTTAAATTCGGTGAACAGAGCAAACTCTTCGTTGGCGCTGAACTTGTAGCGCGCTGGGTGCGCCACCACAGCCACACCACCGGCATCGCGAATCCAGGTCACCGCGTCTTTCAGGGTGGCCCAGCGGTGTTCCACGTAGCCCGGCTTGCCCTCAGTGAGGTACTTGCGAAACACCTCATAGGTGTCCTTGCACACGCCGGTTTCCACCATGTAGCGGGCAAAGTGGGTGCGCGAGATCAGGTCGGGGTTACCGGCGTAGGTGAGGGCACCTTCAAACGTGCCCTTGATACCCACACGGGCCAGGTCCTCGGCCATGTCACGGGCGCGCTGGGCGCGGCCGCCGCGGGTGCGCTGCAGTCCGTGCCAGAGCTGCGGTTCATCGGCATCAAAGCCCAGGCCAACGATATGCACTGTCTGGCCTAAAAAAGAGATCGAAATTTCAACACCGGTCAGGTAATCCAAGCCGACCGCTGCGGCCGCTGCGGCAGCACGGGCCTGGCCACCCACTTCGTCGTGGTCGGTCAGCGCCCACAGTTGCACGCCATTGGCTTGGGCGCGCAGCGCCAGTTGCTCGGGGGTGAGCGTGCCGTCAGAAATAACCGAATGGCAATGCAGGTCGGCGTTGAAGGGGGTAATCATCGGCTGATTTTAGGTGGCGCGCCAATCCCGTGCTTTCACGCCCAGGTAATCAGGTCGCCGCATCGGTGGCTCGCATCAGTCTCAACTCTCAAGCTCCGCTGCCTCCACCAAAAACCGCACCTTGCGCTCGCCGCGCCAGCTGTCGGCGTCGAGCCGGAAAGCCAGTTTGACGCGCGCGGGCAGCGGCTCGGTGTGGCCAAACCAGATGCCGTCGACCGGCTCACCGCGGTGTTTGAGTTTGAGCGACAGGTGCTTTTCACCGACCAGCCGCTGCGACACCACTTCGACTTCTTCGCTGAAGGTGGGCGCGGCAAAGCCCTGGCCCCAGACTTCGTGATGCAGCGCATCGACCAGGTCAACGCGGCGGTATTCGGGCTTGAGCGCACCGTCGGTGTCCAGGCGGCGCAGCAGCGTGGCGGCTGACAGCCACTCTTGCGCGACTTCGGCCAAACCCTGTTCAAAGACCTTGAAATGTTCCTCGGCAATGGTGCAACCGGCCGCCATGGCGTGGCCGCCAAAGCGCAGCAACACGCCGGGGTGGCGCTTGGCCACCAGGTCGAGCGCGTCGCGCAGATGAAACCCGGCAATGGAGCGCCCCGAGCCCTTGAGCTCGTGGCCGCGGCCGGTGGCGCCGCTGGGCGCAAACACAAACGCCGGGCGGTGCAATTTGTCTTTGATGCGCGAGGCGACGATGCCGACCACGCCTTCATGAAAATCAGGATCAAAGACACAGATGGCGGGTGGTGCCTCGGTGGCATCTTCAAACAGCGCCTCGGCCACCGCCAGCGCCTGCTCACGCATGCTGCCTTCAATCTCGCGGCGCTCGCGGTTGATGTTGTCGAGCGTTTTGGCCAGTTCCAGCGCACGGTTGGGGTCGTCGGTCAGCAGGCATTCAATGCCCAGCGTCATATCGCTCAAGCGCCCGGCGGCATTGATGCGCGGACCCAGCGCAAAGCCAAAATCAAACGTTGTGGCGATTTTGGCATCGCGCGAAGCTGCTACAAATAGTGCAGCTATTCCCGCAGGTAATACTTGGGCTCGGACCCGTTTTAACCCTTGGGCCACGAGGCGACGGTTATTGGCGTCGAGCTTGACCACGTCGGCCACCGTGCCCAGCGCCACCAGCGGCAGCAGGGCATCGAGTTTGGGCTGGTGGTGCGCGTCAAAGTGGCCGCGCGCGCGCAGCTCGGCGCGCAGCGCCAGCAGCACGTAAAACATCACGCCAACACCAGCGATGGACTTGCTCTCAAACGAGCAGCCGGGCTGGTTGGGGTTGACGATTACATTGGCGTCGGGCAGGGCGGGCGCGCCGTTGACGCTGGCGCACAGATGGTGGTCGGTCACCAGCACCTGCAGGCCCAGCGCGCGGGCGGTGGCCACGCCGTCAAAGCTGGCAATGCCGTTGTCCACGGTGATCAGCACATCGGCACCGCTGGCCCTGACGCGCTCTGAGATGGGCGGAGTCAGCCCGTAGCCGTCCTGCACGCGGTCGGGCACGATGTAGTCGATAAATTTGGCGCCGAGCAAACGCAGGCCACGCACGCCGACAGCGCAGGCAGTGGCGCCGTCGCAGTCGTAGTCGGCAACGATGCACAGTTTTTTGTTGGCCGCGATGGCATCAGCCAACAGTACGGCTGCCTCTGCCGCGCCCTTCAGGCTGGCAGGGGACAGTAGTCGGGCCAGCGCGTCGTCGAGCTCGGCGGGGTCTTGCACACCGCGCGCTGCGTACAACTGCGCCAGCAGCGGGTGAATGCCGGCCTTCTCCAGCGCCCAGACGGTGCGTGGCGGCGCATCACGCACCAGCAATTTCATGGTCTGACAGACAGGACGGGTGCGGGGGACGAGGCGGGCGCTACCTCGGGTTCGACAACATCGGCAAACAATTGCTCCGGGGTGATGTGCAGCGCCACGCTGGCCAGCGTCACCGTGGCGTCGCGCTCAAAGGGGTGCAACACCCACAGGCCGTCAGCGCCTTTGCGGTAGACATCGGTGTTGCGGGTGTCAATGTCAATCAGCACATATTCCTCCAGACTGGCCAGGTGGCGGTAAGCGTTGAACTTGAGGCCGCGGTCGTAGCCTGCCGTACTGGGTGAGAGCACTTCAATGATCAGTTTGGGCTCGGTCTTGACCCGCGCGCTGACCTGGTCACGGGCGCTGCAGGTGACCAAGACGTCGGGGTAAAAATAACTGTTGACCGCAGCCACGTGCAAGCGCATGTCGCTCATGTAGGTACGGCACGGGCTGCCGCTCAAGTGCTGGCGCAACGACATGTAGCAATTGCCGGCTACCGTGACGTGTCGGTCTTCGGCACCCGCCATGGCAAATACATCGCCGTCGAGAAACTCGTGGCGATCTTTCTGGTCGGCTTCCCATGCCAGGTAATCATCTGCGGTAAAGACGAATTGGTGTGCTGGTAATCCCATGATGGTGTCCTCAACAGTGAAGCCAAATTACATTATCAACGTGCCGGGCTGGCGATATGCAAGCGCTTGGCATGAATACACAAAAAAATCATAGCGACTTAAGCAGTTCCGATAAGGGTTTGGCGGCAAAATGCCCACTAAGTTTTTGCCAAAGACTGCGTTTTTGCAGTTGCCAGCTTTGGCTAGCGCGCTCGCCGCACAGGGTTATTTGCATGGGTTTGTCTGAAAGTGCGAGTTCCAGCAGCGATTTGATCAGGGTCGCGTCGAGTTGCTCCCAAGCCTGCGACCACGCAGCCCAGTTTTCAGCCAGCGCGGCGGCGCGCAGTTCTTCAACGACAACCGGTGTGGCGTCGGCGTTGGGCTCCTGGTAACCCGCAGGCAGCGCGCCGGTGCCGCTAAGCCAGAACGAGTTGACCGGCGGCAACCCTTGCGCTGCGCGTTGGTCATTGACCGGGTGGGTGTAGAACAGCATCTGCATCTCGTTTTGCAGGCGCAGCAGCGCACCGGCTTGTGTGGCTGACGGCATCCAGTGCTCCAGGTTGTGGCCAACCACGCGGTCCAGCGATGCGGTGTCTATGTTGGCCAAAATCGGTGCCTGCGCCAGGTAGCGGCCCGGCTGGTCGGGGTAGAGCGCAATGCCGTCTTCTTCAAAATACGGCCGCATGGCGGCCAGCAGGTCGTCCGACTGCTGCGCCGTCAGGCCGGGCAGCGGCAGGTGGCTCATGACCATGTGGTTGGTGTTGACCTGCCAGTGGCACAGGCTGACAAAACCCCAGGCTTGGTCGGCTTCAGCCAGCACCGGTGGCAATGAAGGCGCCTGACGCGCTTGCAGGGCGGCCCACGGAATGTGCCCGTCCACCACTGACAGGCCCAAGGCTTGCGCCAGCGCACATTCGTGCGGTGGGCTAAAGCTCATGACATCGTGCAGCTGCGGTGCTTGAGCGCTCAGCAGCGTCAGCAGCTTTTGCAGATGCGGGAGTTGGAGTTGCGACAACGCGGCAACAGCGCCGTCACTGTGGCTGGCAGCAAAGGGGATCAGCAGGTGCATGGGGGGGATTGTCTGGCATTGATGAAGCGCGTGTGGCGATCAATGCCATTCGACTCGCTATACTCGCACGCTTATTTGTGTAGGAGTCCACACATGGCCACCAATCTTGCTTTGGATGATGATCTGATTGAAGAAGCACGCCACCTGGGCGGCCAGCGGACCAAGAAAGAGGTAGTGACGCAGGCCTTGCTCGAATTTGTTCAGCGTCGGCGCCAAGCCAAGTTGCTCGATTTGTTTGGCACCGTCGAGTTTGTTGAGGGTTTCGATGCCAAGGCACAGCGCCAGGTGGCGCGAACAGCGTCGGTTGATTTATGAAGGTGCTGGTTGACACGTCAGTCTGGTCGTTGGCGCTGCGCCGTCCGAAAAACCATGCTTTAAGCGCTGATGAGGTGCTTGTGGTGAATGCGCTGGCTGATTTGGTGCGCGATGGTCGTGCGGTGCTGATGGGGGCGATTCGGCAGGAATTGCTGTCTGGTATCAAACTGGCCGAGCAATTTGACCAGCTGCGCACCAGCCTGGCAGCGTTTGACGACCTGCCCCTGCCGATCGCGGTTTACGAGTCTGCAGCGCGCGCATTCAACCTGTGCCGTGCCAATGGCGTACAGGGCTCGAACACCGATTTTTTGATATGTGCTGCAGCTCTGCATCATGCGGTCCCGATTTTTTCAACCGATGGCGATTTTGAGCAGTACCAGCGCTGGCTGCCGATTCGGCGCTATTTGCCGCCCGTTCAAACATGACTGTAATGCCCTTTGAACTCACGCTGGGCTGGCGCTACACGCGCGCTGGTCGGGCCACCCGGCGCAACGGCTTTATTTCGTTCATCTCGGGCGTGTCGATGCTGGGCATTGCGCTGGGTGTGGCGGCGCTGATCATTGTGCTGAGCGTCATGAACGGCTTTCAAAAAGAAGTGCGTGACCGCATGCTGGGCGTGGTCTCGCACATCGAAATCTTTGCACCCAATGGTGAGGCGCTGCCCGACGTGGCGCGCACGCTCAGCCAGGTGCGGGCCCATCCGCAGGTGGTGGGTGCTGCGCCTTTCATAGCTGCTCAGGCATTGCTGGCAAGGGGTGAGGACATGAAAGGCACCATGGTGCGCGGCATCGATCCGGTGCGCGAACCCGATGTGACCGACCTGGCGGTGGACCTCAAGGGCGCGGCGCTGATGCGTCTGGTGCCGGGAGAATTTGGCGTGGTGCTGGGCGGTGAACTGGCGCGCAGTCTGGGCGTGGTGCAGGGCGACAAGGTCACATTGGTCGCCCCCAGCGGCCAGGTCACGCCCGCCGGTGTGGTGCCGCGCCTGAAGCAGATGACGGTGGTGGGCACCTTTGACTCGGGCCATTTTGAATACGACTCGGCGCTGGTGCTGATCCACATTGAAGACGCGGCGCGCATCTTTCGGCTGGAAGGCCCCAGCGGCGTGCGCGTGCGACTGAAAGACCTGCACCTGGCGCGCGCCGTGGCCGCTGACCTGGCCACCACCCTGACTGACCGGCTGGTGATTCGTGATTGGACGCGGCAAAACCGCACCTGGTTTGCGGCGGTTCAGCTTGAAAAACGCATGATGTTCATCATCCTGACGCTGATTGTGGCGGTGGCGGCGTTCAACCTGGTCAGCACGCTGGTGATGACCGTCACCGACAAGCGCGCTGACATCGCCATCCTGCGCACGCTGGGGGCTAGCCCGGCATCCATCATGGGCATTTTTGTGGTGCAGGGCGCGATGGTCGGGGTGATCGGCACCCTGGCCGGACTGGCGCTGGGCTTGGGCGTCGCGTTCAATATTGATGTGATCGTGCCCGCCATCGAGCAGCTGCTGCATACCAGCTTTCTGCCGCGCGACGTGTACCTCATCAGCCGCATGCCAAGCGATCCGCAGCAGGCTGACATCATGCCGGTGGCGATCATTTCTTTGGTGCTGGCGTTTGCCGCCACGCTGTACCCGAGCTGGCGTGCGTCCCAGGTCAATCCGGCGGAGGCGCTGCGCTATGAATGATATGACTGAGGGTAAATTGGTCCTGAGCGCACGCGGTCTGACCAGACGCTTCACCGAGGGTCGGCTCGACGTGTCGGTGCTGCAAGGCGTCGACCTGGACGTTTACGCGGGCCAAACGCTGGCGATTGTGGGCGCCTCGGGCTCGGGCAAATCGACCCTGCTGCATGTGCTGGGCGGGCTGGACGCACCAACGGGCGGCAACGTGACCTTGCTCGGGCAAGACCTGGCGCACCAAAGTGCGGCAGCGCAAGGACGCTTACGCAACCAATACCTTGGCTTTGTCTACCAGTTTCACCATTTGTTGGCAGAATTCAGCGCGCTGGAAAATGTCGCCATGCCACTGAGAATTCGGCGTATGGTGGCCGATGATGCGGCGCAACAGGCCGCCGCCATGCTGACGGCGGTGGGCCTGGCACAGCGCTTGCATCACCGTCCGAGCGAACTCTCGGGCGGCGAGCGTCAGCGCGTGGCAATTGCCCGTGCCCTGGTGACGCAGCCGGCCTGTGTGCTGGCCGACGAACCCACCGGCAACCTGGACCGGGCGACTGCGCAGGGCGTGTTTGACCTGATGCTGGAATTGGCGCGTACGCAAGGCACGGCGTTTGTGGTCGTCACGCACGACGCAAGCCTGGCCGCGCGCTGCCAGCGCCAGCTGACGCTGGTGCAAGGGCATATTGAGGAACTGGCGCAAGTGCCCAGTCCGGTGTGATTTGATTTTTTAAAGTTGGAGAAAAAAATGAGTTTTCAGTGGATGGATGACTATGCCAGTGGCAATGCAGTGCTGGACACCGCAAAAAAATCCTTGTTTGAATTAAGTGAAAAACTCGAGGCCACCGACGACTGGATTGCGCTGCGGCACGTGATCCTTGCGCTCTACAAGGAGATGAAAGCGCTGTTTGAGATTGAAGAAGCCTGGATGCGTGAGGCCAAGTACGCCGCACGCGATGTGCATTGCCAGCAGCATGCAGATTTCCTGGAACGGTTAGCCGATCGCAGCACTGACGTTGGCAAAGGCCACATGAACAAAAAAGCCATCCTCAAGGTGATGACCGAATGGGCACAGAACCATGTGCCGGGCGAAGACGCCGCGTTGACCCGTGTGGTGCAGCCGCAGTCTTGACCCAGCGCGAGGGCTGCTGTGCGCTGGATTGACACCCACTGTCACCTGGATGCACAAGAGTTTGGGCCTCTAGCCCAAGAGATACGGTCGAAAGCAGCTACGCTAAACGTAGCGCATTGCGTTATCCCGGCCGTTGATGTCGTCAACTTTGACGCCGTGCGCACGCTGGCGCAACAACTGGGTGACAGCTACTGCCTGGGCATTCATCCGCTGTATGTTGGGCGGGCCAGGGACGATGATCTGGCGCGACTGGACGCGGCGCTGACGCAGCATCGGGACGACCCGCGGCTGGTGGCGGTGGGTGAAATCGGGCTGGATTTTTTTGTGCCCGAGCTGTGCGTGAGCCCCTTGCGTGAGCGCCAGCAGCACTTTTACCTGGCACAGCTCAAGCTGGCACGACAACATGGCTTGCCGGTGGTACTGCATGTGCGCCGCTCGGTCGATCAGGTACTCAAGGGGCTGCGTGCGGTAGGGAACACGGGCAAAGCTGCGGGAACACCTGACCAAGGTGACCAGCCTGGCAGGTCAGGTCTGCTGGCCTGGCATGGCATTGCCCACGCTTTCAATGGCAGTGCCCAGCAGGCGCAAGCCTTGATTGATTTGGGTCTGAAGCTCGGCTTTGGCGGTGCCCTGACCTATGAGCGCGCCCTGCAGCTGCGCCGCCTGGCCGCCACCTTGCCACTGGATGCCATCGTGATGGAAACCGATGCGCCCGACATGCCGCCCCATTGGCTTTACAAAACCGCCGCTCAGCGCGCCGCCGGTGAAACCCAAGGCATCAATTCACCGGCCGAGTTGCCACGCATTGGCGCTGAACTGGCGGCTTTGCGTGGCATCAGTGTTGCTGAACTGGCCCAAGCTACCACGCACAACGCACTGGATGCGTTGCCCAAGTTGGCCGCGTTGCTGCTCTACAGTGACGCATCACCTGACCCACATGATCCATTTACCTATAAAAGTCCACCTCATGAACCTTGACCAAACAGCTGGCTTGCAAATCCAAACCATCACCCGTTTGCTGACCACCCGCCATACCGTTGCGGTAGTGAGCTTGTCGCCCAAGCCGCATCGTGCCGGTGAACCCGGTGGTGGCGGCCAGCGGCGAGCATATTTTGGGCGAGGTGGTGTACGCGTCGCTCACTGAGGCGGCAGGTCACCAGACGATTGACCTGGTGGACGTGTTTCGCAACAGCGTGGATGTGCCACCCATCGTTGACGAGGCCATTGCCCTAAAGCTGCCCGCCGTTTGGTTGCAACTGGGCGTGCGCCATGATGCGGCCGTGGCCAAGGCGCATGCAGCTGGTTTGTGGGCGGTGCAAGACCGCTGCCTGAAGGTGGAGTACGCGCGGCAGACCTAGCACTACAGCGGCCATTTGCCTATTTCTGTATGGGTGCTGGCAGTCGGCCAGCCGCGGGCTTACAGGCCTGCCTTGATCTTTTCGACCAATTGCTGGTTGAAAGTGCCTAAAGCCTGTAGCGCCAGCCGAGCCGTGGACGGACCATCCAGTTCTAGCGCCATTTCTACCGTCTTGGACTTGTTTGCCGCAACGCCCATCAGGTTCCCCAGCATTTGCAGGCCTTTGACACCAGCGTCTTTTTGGGTGTCGAAGCCGCCAGTTTCGCGCATCGTGGCAAAGTCACCAGGCACCACCGTGGGCTTTGGCATGCTTAGGGTGCCCGCATCAACATGCCCTTGAACAACCATTGCGCGCGAAGGTGTGGAAATGCTCATCCCGGGCTGGGCCGAGGTGCTGGAGCCGTCGCGATGCAAGATCGAAGAGCCCGAGCCTGAGGATTCCAGTGTGGTGAAATTCAACGCCACTCCGATGCTGAGCCCCTCCAGTCTATTTTTGACCCAGTCGATGCGGGTTCCGATATTGCCCGCGCCCAAGCCTGCAATGCCACGCGGCTGCAACTTCATGCCAGTGGGGGCAAACACCATGTATTTGCGCTGGGTGTAGCCCAGGTCTTCCTCAATATATACGGGGATTTCTGCTGTACTGGCGGTTTCGGTGGCCGGATAGACGGCACCGTGCTGTGCAATGAAGGAATCGCTTGGCTCCAGGGGTACACCCGCGCTGTGTAGTCGTTGCTGAAAATCTGCAAAAGCCTTGTCGGTCAGTGCCTGCAATGCCGCAACGTCGACCTTTGGCACCTGGTACTTGATTCGCGAACTGGTGGCGCCGTAATTGGTTCCCGCCAGGTAGCCTGCGTTTGTGCGGGCGGCAACCTCGCCTGCAACTTCATACAACACCCGAAACTCCGCCAGGTAAAAGCGTTTGCCGCCCAGCTTGAGGTCGCCCTCTAATCCCAGTGGTTTTTCCAGCAGCGCAATCGGCTGAGCCAACGCGTCTGCAGTGGACGCGACGGTAAGTGGTGTGGCGACGCCAACTGCAGGTCCGTCTGAGAGCGCGGCGAATTCAGCTGGTGACAGGGGGTTGCCCGCAAAGCTGGGGTCATCAGCGCGGCACGCCCGGGCTTCGGACAGTTTGGTTAAAAAATGACTACGTACCTGTGCTTGCTTGGCATGCTCTAACGCTTGCTGGTCTGGTGCAAGTCGCTCTTCGACCTGTTGCTGGGCGACGGAACCTGCAGCCTTGCTTAGCAGTCCGCCCAAGCTGCCAAAAATGCCCGCGCTTTGTGCTGCAATCGAACCTGCCAACTGGCCGCCCGCGTTGGCAGTGCCCGCAGCGGCCGCCTTGCCAATGGTGGGGTCGTTGCTACCAGCGGCAATGACTTCTTTCAGGTTCTGCTGCTCGGACTGAATGGCACTGCAGTCCAGGCTGATGTCCCCGTCACGCATGGCGGAAAGTGGCAGGGCTGAAGCGGTCATGGACGTAAAGCAGACGGCCAGCACCCAGTAAGGGCAAGGTTTCATGGTTGACATCGGTTCCTCCGCGGGGGGTGAAAGGGTGGGTAGGTGGGTTTTTACCAGGCGTCGGTGCATTGAGCAAGTTAGGGCTCGCCCTAGGTGGCGTTCGTGCATTTGTTGCCAGCGGAGATAATCGAGTTATCTTGAAAAAACTACTCTCCAAACTCCCCGACGTTAATTTCTCTGATGACGGTCCGGTGCGCCACCTGCACCTGGGCACTGAATGGATTCAAGGCTCCATGTACCTGCAAGACCCGATCGGACTGGTGCATGAATATGTGGAACGCATGATGGCCTGGCTGCCGTTTGTGGAGCCTGACAGCGTCAAAGACCGGCGCGCCATGCAACTGGGCTTGGGCGCAGGCTCGCTGACCAAGTTCTGCGCCAAAGAACTGCACATGAAAACCACCGCCATCGAGCTCAACCCCAAAGTGCTGGCCATGTGCCGCCACCGTTTCAACCTGCCCGCCGACAACGCCACGATGCAGGTGGTGCTGAATGACGCGGCGCAAGAAATCCTCGACCCCAAATGGTGGGGCACGGTCGACGCGCTGCAGGTGGATTTGTACGACCACGAGGCCGCCGCGCCGGTGCTCGACAGCCTGCCGTTTTACAACCACTGCCGCCGTTTGCTCACGCCAGAGGGTTGCATGACGGTGAACCTGTTTGGCCGCGCCTCCAGCTTTGACCGCAGCGTTGAAAAAATGTCGGCCGCGTTCGGCCAGCAAGCCATTTGGGCCTTCAAGCCCACGCGTGAAGGCAATACGGTGGTGATGGCGCAGCACACCCCCAGCCGCCCCAAGCGTGAGGTGTTGATGGCACGCGCCCGCGCCATTCAAATTCGCTGGGGGCTGCCTGCTGACAAATGGGTTCGGGTGTTCAAACCCATGCTGGGATGAGCCACAGTGTCAGCCCCAAGCCGCAGCCGTCCGTGCCAGCGGCGCAGCCAGCCAGAACCGGTCCGTTGGATTGGCGCAGCCTGGTGCAGTGGCTGCTGGCGGACGCGCAAATCACTGCCGCCGAGGCGCAGCGCATCCACACCCGTTGCGCCCAGGCCGAGAGCGCACAACATCCGTTGGTGCGGCTGTCGGCGGTGGCAGTGCGCCGTGCCAGCGATGACAAGCCGATGGACATCGAGCAGCTCACCCAGTGGCTGGCCGCGCGCACCGGCCTGACCTACTTGCGCATTGACCCGCTCAAGGTGGACGTGGGCAAGGTGGCCGATGCCATGAGCGCGGCCTATGCCGAGCGCCACAAAATTTTGCCGGTACAGGTGACGGCTCATGAAGTGGTGGTGGCCACCGCCGAGCCGTTTTTGACCGATTGGGTGGCCGAGGTAGAGCGCCAGAGTCGGCGCGGCGTGCGCCGGGTGCTGGCCAACCCGCAGGACATCACCCGTTTCACCGCCGAGTTTTTTGCTTTGGCCAAATCGGTGCGGGCGGCAGCCAAGTCGGGCAGCAACACGGGTGGCAGTTTTGAGCAATTGGTCGAACTGGGCAAGAGTAACAAGCAGCTCGACGCCAACGACCAAAGTGTGGTGCAGGTGGTCGACTGGCTGTGGCAATACGCGTTTGACCAGCGCGCCAGTGACATTCATCTGGAGCCGCGGCGTGAGCAGGGTGTGATCCGCTTTCGCATCGACGGTGTGTTGCACCCGGTGTACCAGATGCCGATGGGCGTGCTGGCCGCGATGACGGCGCGCATCAAGCTGCTGGGGCGCATGGACGTGGTGGAAAAGCGCCGCCCGCAAGACGGCCGCATCAAAACCCGCAACCCGGCGGGCAGCGAGATTGAAATGCGGATATCGACGCTGCCCACCGCCTTTGGCGAAAAGATGGTGATGCGCATTTTTGACCCCGACACCACCGTCAAAGACCTGGACGCGCTGGGTTTCTCGGTGCACGACGCGCAGCGCTGGGAGGCGCTGGTCAAGCGTCCCAACGGCATCATTCTGGTGACCGGCCCCACCGGCTCGGGCAAGACCACAACGCTGTACTCGACTCTGAAAAGAGTAGCCACCGAAGAAGTCAACGTCAGCACCGTCGAAGACCCGATCGAGATGATCGAGCCCGCTTTCAACCAGACCCAGGTGCAGCTGCAGCTGGACTTTGGCTTTCCCGAGGGCTTGCGCGCCCTGATGCGGCAAGACCCGGACATCATCATGGTGGGTGAAATCCGCGACCAGGCCACGGCTGAGATGGCGGTGCAGGCGGCGCTTACAGGGCATCTGGTGTTCAGCACCCTGCACACCAACGACGCGCCCTCGGCGGTCACACGCTTGATGGAACTCGGTGTGCCGGCTTACCTGATCAACGCCACGCTGCTGGGCGTGCTGGCGCAGCGCCTGGTGCGCACCCTGTGCCCGCAGTGCAAGCAGCCCGACCCGGCGGCCTCACGCGCTGCGCTGGCCGAGGTGGTCAAGCCCTGGCAACTCAATGGCAACTACAAACCGTTCAAGGCGGTGGGCTGTGTCGACTGTCGAATGACCGGCTTTTTAGGCCGCATGGGCTTGTATGAGCTGCTGGTGGTCAGTGAAGAATTCAAGAAGCAAGTCAACCGCGAGCCCAACGCTGACACGCTCAAGCGCCAGGCTATTGCCGACGGCATGCGTCCGCTGCGTCTGGCAGGAAGCCTGCGCGTGGCCGAGGGGCTGACGGTGCTGGAAGAGGTTCTCTCCAGCACGCCACCTTTGAATTGATGGAGCTAGGCCGTTGCGAGTGAAAAACGCCAAGGATTTTTACGCCGGTGTGCTGTTCATGCTGGTCGGCAGTGCCTTTGCCTGGGGAGCGCTGGAATTCACCGTGGGCACGGCGGCACGTATGGGGCCGGGTTACTTCCCGCTGCTGCTGGGCGTGATGCTGGCGTTGTTGGGTGGTGTGATGATGCTGCGCGCCGTCTGGGGCCAAGTGCGGGCGGATCAAACCGTGGGCCGCTGGGCCTGGAAGCCGCTGCTGGCCATCATTGCGGCCAACCTCGTGTTTGGCGTGGCTTTGGGGGGCTTGCCGCTGTTGAAGCTGCCTGCGCTGGGTTTGATGGTGGGCATTTATGGGTTGACGTTTGTGGCCTGTCTGGCCGGTGAGCGCTTCAAGCCCAAAGAAGCGGCGTTGCTGGCCACCGTGCTGGCGCTGTTGAGTTACCTGGCGTTTGTGCTGCTGCTCAAGCTGCAATTGCCGGTGTGGCCGGTGCTGGGAGCCTGAGCGTGGAGTTGTTCAACCATTTGGCGCTGGGTTTTGGCGTGGCGTTCACGCCAGTGAACCTGATGTATGCCTTTGTCGGCTGCCTGCTGGGCACGCTGATTGGTGTGTTGCCGGGCATCGGCCCGCTGGCCACCATTGCCATGCTGCTGCCTGCCACTTATGCGCTGGAGCCCGTGGCCGCTTTGATCATGCTGGCAGGCATTTATTACGGCGCGCAATACGGTGGCTCCACCACTGCGATTCTGGTCAACTTGCCCGGCGAAGCGTCGTCGGTGGTGACGGTGATTGACGGCTACCAGATGGCGCGCAAAGGCCGCGCCGGGCCGGCGTTGGCGGCGGCAGGCATTGGTTCATTTTTTGCTGGTTGCGTCGGCACGTTGGTGCTGGCCGGCTTTGCCGTGCCGCTGACCGAAGTGGCTTTCATGTTTGGTCCGGCGGAATACTGCGCGTTAATGGTGCTGGGGTTGGTGGGCGCGGTGGTGCTGGCCTCGGGTGATTTGCTCAAGGCGTTTGGCATGATTTTGCTGGGCTTGTTGCTCGGTTTGGTTGGCACCGATGTGAATTCGGGCATTGCCCGCTACAGTTTTGATATTCCAGAGCTGACCGACGGCATTGGCTTCATCGTCATTGCCATGGGCATTTTTGGTTATGGCGAAATCATCAGCAACCTGAGCCACCCTGACAGCAAACGCGAAGTTTTTACCGCCAATGTGCACGGGCTGATGCCCAGCCGCTTGGATTTCAAACGCATGTGGCCGGCCATTTTGCGCGGCACCGGCCTGGGTTCGGTGCTGGGCATTTTGCCCGGCGGTGGCGCGGTGATGGCGGCCTTTGCCGCGTACACCGTAGAGAAAAAGACCAAGCTGCACCCCGGCGAAGTGCCGTTTGGCAAAGGCAACATCCGCGGCGTGGCCGCACCCGAGGCGGCCAACAACGCGGCCTCGCAAACCTCGTTCATTCCGTTGCTCACTTTAGGCATTCCGCCCAACGCGGTGATGGCGCTGATGGTGGGCGCGATGACCATCCACAACATCCAGCCTGGCCCGCAGGTCATGAGCAGCAACCCCGAACTGTTCTGGGGACTGGTTGCGTCGATGTGGATTGGCAACGCCATGCTGGTGGTGCTGAATCTGCCGCTGATCGGCATCTGGATCAAGCTGCTCTCGGTGCCGTACCGCTGGCTGTTCCCGGCCATTGTGCTGTTCTGCGCCATTGGGGTTTACAGCACCAACAACAACACCTGGGACATCTGGATGGTGGGTCTTTTTGGCATCATCGGCTATGTCTTCATCAAGCTTGGCATGGAACCCGCGCCGCTGCTGCTGGGTTTTATTCTGGGGCCGATGATGGAAGAAAACCTGCGCCGCGCCTTGTTGCTGTCGCGCGGCGACTGGAGCGTGTTTGCCACCCGGCCGCTGTCGGCGGGGCTGTTGCTGGCGGCGCTGGCCTTGCTGGCGCTGGTGCTGCTGCCCGCCATTCGCAAAACCCGGGAAATTGCGTTTGTTGAAGACTGATGAAAATGGGCGATTCCTTTCAATCGGAGAATTTGTGATGGCATTGACTTCCGATGTGAAAGCTGGGACTGCGCCCGCGGTGACGATGACTGTGCTGTTTGCCGATGTGGCAGGCAGCACCAAGCTCTATGACACTTTGGGTGATATCCAAGCCGGACGCACGCTCTAATGAGTCCTCAGCAATTGTTCCAACGCCAAGGTTAGTCACTGACGGAGTTGGCCAAACTGATAAAACGGAGACAGCCTATTGCAGTGAATGCGGCGCATTAAACCTGTCGGGTCGCAAGTTCTGCAGTCAATGCGGCCAAGCGATGGAATAGATCATGGATGACTTTCATACCAATCAACGGCAATATGGCTTCAGCGCATTTGCCTTGATTGGTTGTTTACTGGTCATTGTCGGAGTCATCGGGCTTGGCATTGGACTTATCGAGCCAGGAAGCAGTCGATTTGGTGTCGCTACTGCATCTCAGAGGATTGTCCAGCAAGGCAGGGAAACAGCAGCCGTAGTTCGGGAAGCAATTGGGGGCAAGACTATCAAAAAAATCGGTCTAACTATGGCGCGATCCGTTTTCGCTCTGGAATGCAGCAGAGTTAAGCCGCGCGCCAAGTTGGTGAATGTAGCGTTTAAGTAGAGCATCAACCCATTACTTTTCACTAGTTATGCAGCACACGCATGGCCCGGTCGCCATGCCTGGTTCAGCGTGAAGCCTTTGCGTGCCGACGATGTCCTCTCGGTTTGAATCACGCCTCCCCCCAACCCCACCGATCTTCGCTTGCACTACCATCACACACTTTTGCGTAAGTTTCGCAACCGAACTGTTTTGAAAGCGACACCATGGATTTTGGAATTGCAGGCAAATGGGCACTGGTTTGTGGCGCCAGCAGGGGCCTGGGGCTGGGCTGCGCGCGGGCCTTGGTGGGAGAAGGTGTGAATGTGTTGATGGTGGCACGCGGACTTGAAACACTGCGCCAATCTGCTTCAAAAATAGAAGCTGACTGCGAGGGAAAAACGGGCGCTACCGTGCAATTTGTTGCTGCAGACATTACCACCGAAGCAGGCCGGATGGCGGTGTTTGCGCAGCGCGCTGACTTCGATATCGTCGTCACCAACGCCGGCGGGCCACCAGCCGGAAACTTCCGCGACTGGACGCGCCATGACTGGTTCGCCGCAGTCGAGGCCAACATGCTCACACCGATCGAGCTGATCAAGGCCACGGTCGACGGTATGGCCGCGCGGGGTTTTGGCCGTATCGTCAACATCACCTCCAGCGCGGTGAAAGCGCCGATCGACATTCTCGGTTTGAGCAACGGCGCGCGCAGCGGTCTGACCGGGTTTGTCGCCGGTACCGCGCGCAGCGCCTTGGCCTCCAGCGGCGTCACTATCAACAACCTGTTGCCCGGCGCGTTTGACACCGACCGGCTGCGCGCGGTGATGCAGGCCGCTGCCGTTAAGGCTGGAAAGTCATTGGAGGTGGTCAGCGAAGCGCGCCGCCAGACCATTCCGGCGCGCCGTTTTGGTCAACCCGAAGAGTTTGGCGCGATCTGTGCATTCTTGTGCAGCCAGCAGGCGGGCTACATCAACGGGCAAAATATCCTGGCCGACGGCGGCGCGTATCCCGGTACGTTTTAGGTCCGGCGCCGCAGTACCCCATTTTATTCAAAGGAGTTTTCATGGCTGATTTTCAGATTCTTCAATCCGCGCGGCAGTTTGCCAAGACGTGCGTCGTTGCTGCCTCGCTGGCCGCTGGCCTGGCGCAGGCGCAAACCGCTGCGGTCAAGCTGATGGTGGGTTTTCCGCCTGGTGGCGGCAGCGACGCCGTTGCGCGTATTCTGGCTGACAAACTTAAGGACCCGCTGGGCGTCCCTGTGGTGGTGGAAAACAAGGCCGGCGCCGGTGGCCAGCTGGCGGCGCAGGCGCTCAAGGCCGCTGCACCCGACGGCAACACGCTGTTCCTGTCGCACGACCACACCATCACCATTTTGCCGCTGGTGCTGAAAAGTCCTGGCTACGACAGTCACAAGGATTTTGTGCCGGTGGCCGGTTTTGCCACTTTTGTCAACGGCCTGGCGCTGTCGGGCGGCACACCGGCCAAGACCATGGCCGAGTACATTGCCTGGGTACAAACGCAGGGCAAAGGGCAAGGCACGGTCGGTGTGCCGGCGCCCGCTTCGGTGCCCGAATTTCTGGTCAAAGTGATCGGTCAAAAATACAAGCTTGACCTGCAGGCCGCACCTTATCGCGGCAGCGCGCCGATGATGGCTGACATGCTGGGCAACCAGATTGCTGCCGGTGTTGGTTCGGTGCCGGATTTCATTGAGAACCAGAAAGCTGGCAAGATCCGCATGGTCGCCGTCATAGGCGGCAAGCGCCAAGTGGCGTTGCCTGATGTACCCACTTTTGCCGAACTCGGTCTGAGCGGGTTTGAAGACATTCCGTACTACGGCATCTTTGCGCCCAAGGGCACGCCGCAGGCCATACTGGACAAACTTTCAGCCGCGGTGGCCAAGGTGCTGCTGCTTCCCGAGGTGCACGACCGACTCACCGCCATGGGTCTGACCGTTGGCTACATGACTGGCAGCCAGTTGGCCACACGTGAACAGGCCTACGCCAAGACCTGGGCGCGCATCATCCACGACAGCGGCTTCAAGGCGCAGTGATCAAACCGCTTAGCGCCGTGACGACACGGCGATGCCGCCGACGATCATCACGAAAGCGGCAGCGTGGTACAGATGCGGGACTTCGCCCAGAAAAACGCTTGACAGCAGCGCAGTAAAAAGCGGCGTCAGGTTGATGAAAAACCCCGCCACCGATGGCCCCGTGCGCGCCACCCCCGCACCCCAGGCGCGGTAGGCCAGCAGCGCCGGGCAGACCGCGATGAACAACAGCGCTGCTGCCATCGGCCAACTGGGGGTAAAGCGACCAAGCCCTAGCGCCCATTCGCTGCCGGCAAACAGGCTTGACCAGCCCAGCCCGAAGACGATCTGCGCCATTAAAAACGCCGACCAGTTGCTGCGGATGCTGCTGGGCTCGGTGGTCGGGTGCGCCAGCATCCAGCTGTAGAGCGACCAACCGGCCGAGGCTAGCAGCATATAGAGATCGCCCGGCACCAGGCGCACCTGCAACAAGACGTCAAGCTGGCCGCGGCTGAGCACCACCATCACGCCCAGAACCGACAGTGCTGCCCCAAACCACTGCCTGGCCGAGATGGCTTTGGCAAAAAACAGCCGACCAATCAGTAGCATGAATACTGGCGTCATCGATCCCACCAACGTCACATTGATCGGCGTCGAGGTGTTAAGCGACAGGTAGAGCAGCGCGTTGTAGCCGCCGATGGCCAGCAGCGCCAGGCCGGCAAAGCGTCGCCAACTGCGCCACAGCGGGCTGCTGGGGTGCAGCACCGGTGCGGCCAGCGGCAGCAACAGCACAAAGGCAATGCTCCAGCGCAACAGGTTCAGCGTCATCGGCGACACCTGGTCGGCGACAACACGGCCGACCACCGCGTTGCCCGCCCACATCACCGGCGGCAAAGTCAACAGCAAGGCCGCGGTTGGTGTGACGCGCGGGTGGCTCAATGCGCGATCCCGGTGTTGCGCAGCAGCTGCTCGAACTCGATGATCGGGCACGGCTTGCCAAACAGATAACCCTGGTACAGGGTGCAGCCGTTTCTTGCCAGAAACACTTCCTGCGCGCGGGTTTCGACGCCTTCGGCGATGACTTCGAGCGACAGGTTGCGCGCCATGCCGATGATGGTCTGCACAATCATGCCGTCGCTGGGCGTGATGCCAATGTTGCGCACAAAAGACTGGTCGATCTTGAGCTGGTCCAGCGGCAACTGCGTCAGGTAGCTCAACGACGATTGGCCAGTGCCGAAGTCATCCATCGAAAAGCGCACCCCCAGCTGCCGCGCAGCGTTCATCTTGGCGACTGTGTCGCGCACGTCTTCAAGCACCAACGATTCGGTGAGTTCGAGCTTGAGTCCGGCCGGTGCCACGCCCGACTCGGTGATGGCAGAGCGCACGATATCAACAAAATCCTCCTGGCGGAACTGGCGTGCGCTGACGTTGACGGCCAACTGCAAATGCGCTGTGCGCGGCGACTGTTGCCACTGCTTGAGTTGCGCGCAAGCGGTGCGCAATACCCACAGACCAATCTGGTTGATCAGGTCGCTTTCTTCAGCGATCGGGATAAATTCAAACGGCGGCACCATACCGCGCTGCGGGTGGTTCCAGCGGATCAGCACCTCGGCACCCAACACGTTGCCGGCGCTATTGACCTGGGGCTGGAAGTAAAGAACAAATTGCTGACGATCAAGGGCGATCTGCAAGTCAGCTTCCAGCTGCGAGTGGGCGGTGATGGTGGCCTGCATCTGCGGATCAAAGAAGCACAGCTTGTTGCGCCCCAGTGCCTTGGACTGGTACATGGCAATATCGGCCTGCTTGAGCAGTTCGGCCGAATCCAGGGTGATGTTGCCGCCAAACAGTGTGGCACCGATGCTGGCGCTGGTCTTGAATTTCTGTCCTCCCGATTCAAACGGCAAGCTCAGTCCGGCCAGTATTTTCTCGCCAACGCGGCGTGCCAACTCTGCTGCCTCAGTTTCGTTGGCCGCGAGATTTTCCAGCAGCACGATAAATTCATCGCCGCCGAACCGCGCCACGGTATCAGCCTGGCGCACGCTTTGTTGCAGTCGCGTGGACACTTGCTTGAGCAGCATGTCACCAACATCGTGACCCAGTGTGTCGTTGATGGTCTTGAAATTGTCCAGATCCATGAAAAACAAGGCGCCATGCTGCTTGCTGCGCCCGCTCGAAACCACGGCATGTTCAAGCCTGTTCATCAGCAGCAAGCGGTTGGGCAAATTGGTCAGGTAGTCAAAGAACGCCAGTTGTTCAATGTCAGCTTTTGACTTTTTGATATCTTGTCGCGCTTGCGCCAAGCGCATCCAGTACCAGTTGGCCAACGCGCCCGCGGCGACGACCATCAGCGCAAACAGGGCGGCGACAATCACAATGAACGTCCGCTCGCGTTGCCACTTGGTCAGCGTAGCAGCAATGGGGATACTGGCCACCACCAGAACGTCGTCATACAAAATCGGCTGTGCTACAACCAGAGCGGTTTGTTGGCTCAGGCGTGCGGGCAGGCGTTGGGCAATGCCGCCGGTGCCTTTGTGCAACGCTTGTGGCAACACTTGCCCCAAAACGCGGTCCTGTACCGGGTCGCTGGACAGGACTGTGCCGTCGTCGCGCTCAAGCGTCACCTCCAGGCCCTCAATGTCAGCGCCTTGAACCAGAATGGTGTTGAAGTGAATCATCAGCACTTCGGCCAAGGCCAGGATTCTGCTGCCATCGCCCAGTTTGATAGGACGAGCCAGAAGTATCACGCGTTCTGCGCCAGGTGTTTCCTGCTGCGGTGGACTGATGGTCAACGCGGCGACGTTGGCGTGCAGTGCCCGGGCCGTAAAGTCCGCTGGCAAATTGATCTGTTCAGGTGCCAACTTGTCCGATGACGCCAGCACCCGGGATTGGGCGTCGACCAGCGCCAGGCGGCGCAGCATCAGGTTACGCTGAACAATCGTGCGCATGACCTGGCTGGCCGCGGCACCGTCAATAGCGTCGGGCTGAAGCATGTGCAGGCTTTGTGTTTCGTCCAGGCTTGACAGCAACACGTCGATGTTGACCAGGCTGCGGTTGAGCGTTGCTACTGCGCCTGTGACAAAGCGGCTGGCTTGCAATGCGCCGTCGTCGATGGCGCTATCGCGCTGCTGCCAGATCAATGAGGCGGCGGCAGCAGCAATTGCCAGCAGAAAGACCAGGACGATGCTAGCGACGATCCCGTAAATACGTTGGCTGGCGCCGTGGATCATGGCGTGGCCTTCGGTTCAAAACCGCTTGCTGGCGCAATCGTCAAGCGCCACAGGTCGGCGCAGTCCGGACCACAGCGCGTGAGCCAGCGTGGCAGGACGGTATTGGCAAAAATGGATTTGCGCAGTTGCATATCGGCGGCGGTCAGGCGAACTGGCACCATGTGCCCAAGGCGGCCGTTACGGCATGTGGCAGCACCGGTATTGCAGGCCAGTCCCTCGGCAGTTTCGCGCTCGCTCTCGGCCCAGATGGCTGCTTCCAGCTTGGGGAGCTCGTTGCTCAGTAGCGCTTTCAGATCGGGTGGCAGGTTGTCCCACGCGGTTTTATTGGCAGAAAATATTGCCACCCCCCAGCTCAGTGCCATCGTGTGAATGTGGCTGGTGAGTTCGTGCAAACCGAGGGTATTGCCCGACATGGTTCCGGTGACGGCACACGCGACGTTGCCCGACCTCAGGTTGGCCGTGATCTGGCCAAAACTGGTGGTAACCGGGATGGCACCGAGCGCGCCCAAAAAATCTGCCTGCGTGGTCGACGACACGCGAATCCGTCGACCTTTCAAGTCCGTCAGGTTGGCAAACGCGCTTTTGCAAAAAAGCACCTGGGCCGGGTACACGTACAGTGCCAGCATCTGGATATTGTGCTGGGTGCGCAGGCGGTTTTCAAGGTAGCTGCGATAAGCGGCGACCACCTGCTTGAGGCTGGCCATGTCGGGGCTCAATCCCGCCAGATCGATTGCAGCGTAACGCGGATGTGCGTTCTGCAACGAACTGAGCAGGGTCGTGCCAAACGGCACGACGCCCAATTCGAGCAGGCGCAGCATCTCGTTGCCGGGCACACCAGCGCGGTCAAAAGGTGCAATCTCGGCGCTGTACTTGCCATTGCTTAAACGCGCGAGCTCACGCGTCCAGAACGGCTCCTCGTTTTTGGTGTACTGATGGACACCCGCCAGCCCGCCGACGATGCGCAGCTTGAGCTGGGGTATGGTCAGGGGCAATGGCGGCTCGGCTACAGCAGCGACATTGCCACTGACAAAAGCCAACACAAGCGCCAGTGCCCCTACTCCAAAACCCGCAATGCGATCAAATTGACGAAACAGTGTGACAACCATAGTGAGCCAAGATTAGGTGATTCCCATTCTCGCAGTAAAACAGGTCGACTGTTTTCGTGGCAACATCAGAACAAATCAACTCAAGAGGAGCTCTTTTCATGACCAACCAGACATCCCGCGCCATCCGTATTGACCAACATGGTGGGCCAGAGCAGCTCAGGCTCGTGACGGTACAGGTCGGCGACCCCGGCCCAGGCGAAGTCCGCATTCGTCACCGCGCTGTGGGGCTGAACTTTATCGACGTCTACCAGCGTAGCGGCGTGTACCCGATGCAACTGCCTGTGCAGTTGGGCATGGAGGCAGCCGGCGTGGTGGAAGCGGTCGGTGCGGGCGTGACGCACCTGCGCGTTGGCGACCGCGCGGCGTACGCCAGCCAGCCCCCGGGCAGCTACTGTGACCTGCGTGTGATGCCGGCCAAGTGCGTGTGCCGGTTGCCCGAGTCGATCTCGTTCGAGACCGGTGCCGCAATGATGCTCAAAGGCTTGACCGCACAATACCTGCTCAAGCGCTGTCTGCCCCAAGGTGGCCTCAATCCGGGCGACTTTGTGCTTCTCCACGCCGCCGCTGGTGGGGTTGGCTTGATCGCCTGCCAGTGGGCCAAGGCCCTTGGGCTGCAGTTGATCGGTACCGCCGGTTCTGATGAAAAATGCGCTTTAGCCCTTGCCAATGGGGCAGCATACGCTATCAATTATGCAAAAGACGACTTTCTGGCGCGGGTCAAAGAGATCACTGGCGGTAAGGGCGTCAAGGTTGTTTATGACTCGGTCGGCAAAGACACCTGGGACAAGTCGCTCGACTGTCTGGCGCCTTTTGGTCTGATGGTCAGCTTTGGCAATGCGTCGGGTGCGGTGACACCGTTCTCGCCGGGCATCCTTGGCCCCAAGGGGTCGATCTACGTCACGCGTCAGACTTTGTTCACCCACATCGCCACACGCGAGAGCACGCAGGCGATGGCCGACGACCTGTTTGCTGCTGTCAGCAGCGGCCAAGTCAATATCCATATTGCGCAGCGCTACAAACTGGAAGACGTGCAGCAGGCGCACCGTGATCTGGAAGCGCGCAAGACCACCGGCTGTACAGTTTTGACACTGTAGATTTTTTCCGCCTAGCCGTGGCGCTGTACCAGCGTCCACGCTGACAGCGCGATCAGCGTGCTCCAGAACCACACACCCAGCGTCAGCGGCAGCACTGTGCCGTCCATGTGGTTGCCCAACCACTGGCCCATGGCAAAGGCAAACACCATCATGATGAAGCCGTTGAGTGCCGACGCTGCCCCTGCAGCCTGAGGGAACGGTCCCACCGCACCGCTCTGACCGCAGGGCTGGTGGATGCCGTGGCCAACCATGAACAAGGTTTGCGGCACCATGATGGCCGCCACGCTGACCCAGCCCGTCAGGCTCAAGCCCGCCATCAGCGTGCCGCCGGACAGGGTCAACCCCGCAGCGAGCGCCACCGCCCGGCGCACGCCCCAGCGTGCCAGCAGCGCGCGGCAGACAAAGGTTCCCACGATGTACGCCACCGAGTTGTACGCCATCACCGCGCCATACAGGGTTTTGCTCAAGCCCAGCACGCCGATGAAAACGAACGACGACGCGGCCAAAAAGGTGAACAACCCCGCGTAGGAGCACGCTGACAACGCCGAAAACGCCAGGAACGTGCGGTGTGCGGCAATGTGCCGCCAGGTGGTCCACAAGCTTGCCCAGCGCAGCGCGTTGGCGTTCTTTTGCGGCACGGTCTCGGTAAAACGCCAGATCACCAGCGCCAGGCTGGCAGCGGCAAAAATGCCCAGCGCCAGCAAGGCGTAGCGCCAGCCCAGGGCGTCGGTCAGCAAGCCACCCGCAGGTGCGCTCAGGCAGGCGATGACGCCCAGGCCTGAAAGCCCCTGGCTCATTACCCGCGCGCCTTGCAGCGGCTGGTACAGATCGCGCACGATGGCGCGCGCACACATCACCGCCGCGCCCATGGCCGCACCCTGTACCGTGCGCCAGACAATCAGCCAGCCGATATCGGGGGCCACGGTACTGGCCAGTGAAGCCAGCACATAGGTCGACAGTCCGACCAGCAAAACAGGGCGTCGCCCGAAGCGGTCTGACAAAGGCCCCCACACCAGTTGCGACGCACCAAACGACAACAGCAGCGCGCTCAGGGTAAGCTGCGTTTGCGCCATGCTGGCTGAGAGTTCACCGCGCAGCACCGGCAGCGCGGGCAGGTACAGATCGGTGGTGACGGGCTGCAGACCCAGCAGCAGTGAAAGCAGCAGCACGATCAGGCCGTTGGGCATGGGCGGGACGAGATGTCGGGACGCAAGTGGCATGGCGGGGAGCGTAGCTGAGGGCTGGGATCAAGGGGAAAAGTTCCATTCTCGGGATCGGGCACGTCCGGCTGGGAAGCGATGCGCCATTTCGGCGACGCTGCAACAGCTTGATCAGCACCTTGAGCCAACATCACTCGACCCGGTTGCGGCCCTTTTCTTTAGCGGTGTAGAGCGCCTTGTCGGCGCTGGTGTAGAGGTGGTCGAAGTCGCGGTTTTCCGCAGCCGTGGTGCTGGCCACGCCAACGCTCACCGTGCTGTTGATCAGCCCTTGCTCCCAGGCCGTGGGGGTGCGCTGCAGATTGGCACGCAACTTTTCGGCCAGCTTGCGCGCTGCGTCCATCGTGGTGTTGGGCAGCAGGATGATGAATTCCTCACCGCCCAGGCGTCCGACCAGGTCGGTGCTGCGCACCGAATTGTTGGCTACCGCGGCGACGTTTTTCAACACCGCGTCGCCCGCCGGGTGGCCCCAGGTGTCGTTGACGTGCTTGAATAAATCCAGATCCAGCAGCAAGATACTGGTCGCCGAACCCTGGCGTTGCGCGCGGGCCAGCTCCTCGCGCGTCAGCTCGACAAAGGTGCTGCGGTTGTACAGGCCAGTCAGACCATCGAGCCGGGTCAGTCGCTGCAGATCTTTCTGGCGTGCTTGCAACTCGGCGTTGGCCGACTCCAGCTGCTTTTGATACATCTGGAGGTTGGTGAAATTTCGCCACAGCAGCAGCGACAGCACCCACCCCATGGCCACAGCGGCCAGACCGTTGACGCGGTTGGCGTGCAGCACCGCCGCGTTGGTTTGCGACCAGCCCACCGCCTCAAAAAACCAGGCGTAGGCGGCGAGATAGACCCCTGCGCTGCGCCCTGGCGGCCAATAAAGCAGCGCAGCGACCAGCATGCAGCCCATCCAGAACGTAGTGATGCCCGGAAAAACCAACTGGTTCAGTGCCACAAAGCCTGCGCTAAAGGTTAACGCCAGCACGGCCATAACCAGCGGCAACGCTTTGCTGCCAAGTGCATGGCCGCTGTGGCGCAGTGCGCGCGCGGCCCAGCCCAAGGCACCAAAGATCAACCCCATCGCCAGATGGGTCAGTAACAGCGCTAGCGTCAATTCAAACACCTGGTCATCGAGGGTGCGCACAGTCAGTGCCAGCCCCAGCCAGATGACCAGGGCTAGGTTGATGGCGGCGACCACCGGCGCCACGATGCGCGCGCGTTGCAGGTTCAGGGCAAGCGCTGCGGGCGCCACCTGCGTGTGCTCGGCGCGCCAGCGCGCGGCGCGTCGTCGGAGTTCCAAGATAAAGGTGTCCATGGGGTGGCCGCACTTTAGCATTGCCGCCACAGGTGTTGGCGCGGCGGGCGGCACAGCCCGCCGTGGTCTGCAATTCAGCCGTTCAGGACAGCACGCTGTCGGTACTCACGTGGCTGTAGCCCAGGGCGGTCGCCACCGCCGCGTAGGTGACCTGGCCGGCACAAACATTCAGGCCTTGCTTGAGGTGTGGGTCGTCCTTGAGCGCCGCTTTCCAGCCTTTGCTGGCCAGTGCTACCGCATGGCCGATGGTGGCATTGTTGAGCGCGAAGGTTGAGGTTCGCGCCACGGCACCGGGCATATTGGCCACGCAGTAATGCACCACGCCGTCGACTTCAAACGTCGGCTCGGCGTGGGTGGTGGCGTGGCTGGTTTCAAAACAGCCGCCCTGGTCAATGGCCACGTCGACCACCACCGCGCCCTTCTTCATCCGACTGATCATGGCGCGGGTCACCAGCTTGGGCGCTGCAGCGCCTGGAATCAAGACCCCACCGACGACCAGGTCGGCGTCGAGCACTGCGTCTTCAACGCTTTGCGCACTTGAGAATACCGTGTGGATGCGGTTGCCAAACACCAGGTCCAGCGCACGCAGGCGATCCACATTCTTGTCAAGCACTGACACCCGCGCGCCCATGCCCACGGCCACCTGCAGCGCATGCGTGCCGACCACGCCGGCACCCAGAATGACTACATGCGCGGCGGGTACACCAGGCACGCCACCGAGCAGGATGCCCATGCCGCCTTTGCTCTTTTCCAGGTGCGCAGCACCGGCCTGCACTGCCATGCGCCCGGCCACTTCGCTCATCGGCGCCAACAGCGGCAGGCCGCCACCGGGGCCGGTGATGGTTTCGTAGGCAATGCAGACAGCGCCAGATTTCACCAGCGCGGCGGTTTGCGCCGGGTCGGGTGCCAGGTGCAAATAGGTGTAAAGAATTTGCCCCGGGCGCAGCATGGCGCATTCCTGCGGCTGCGGCTCCTTGACCTTGACGACCATGTCGGCCTTGGCGAAAACTTCCGCAGCGTCAGTCATCAGCCGGGCGCCGGCGGCCTGGTATTGCGCATCGGTCAGCCCGATGGCCGCACCGGCACCGCTTTGCACCAGCACCTGGTGGCCGTGTTGCACCAGCTCGCGCGCGCTCGCTGGCGTCAGGCCAACGCGGTATTCATGATTTTTGATTTCTTTCGGGCATCCGATCAGCATGACAGGTCTCCTGTAGGTTTTTGAGGTGGGCAGTGTGGCGCTCTTGATCCTGTTTGAATAGGCTTATCAGTGGTTTCCGGCCACCATCGCGCCAGCTAATACAGCATCAAATTGCATTCTGTGTTGAGAATCGTTCTCATTTGATTACAATGCGACACATTCTCATTTACATCGCAACAATTTATTTATGAACAAGTTTTTAAAAAACGTCCTGTTCTTGCTGGCCTGTTCAGTCGGCGCGGCCGTGGCGCAACCGGTGGTGGTTTACTCGGCCCGCAACGAGCAGTTGATCAAACCCTTGTTTGACTTGTACACCCAGGAAACTGGTGTGGTGGTGCAGTTCATCACCGGCAGCGAAGGCCCACTGCTGGCGCGCCTGCGTGCCGAGGGCAAGAGCACCCCCGCTGACGTGCTGTTGACGGTGGACGCTGGCAACCTGTGGCAGGCGGCCAACGAGGGTCTGTTGCGTCCCATCAACTCCGCCAGCCTGCAGGCCAACGTGCCAGCGCATCTGCGCGACCCGGGTAACGCCTGGTTTGGCCTGTCGGTGCGGGCACGTACCCTGGTTTACAACACGCAACGCGTCAAGCCCGCAGAACTCTCCACCTATGAAGATCTGGCGCAGTCCCAATGGCGCGGTCGGCTGTGCCTGCGCACGTCCAAGAAGGTCTACAACCAAAGCCTGGTGGCAATGCTGACCGCCGAGCACGGCGAAGCCACAACCGAGGCGATCGTCAAAGGCTGGGTGGCCAACCTGGCCGCGCCGGTGTTTGCCGACGACACCAAGGCGATGGAGGCGGTGGCCAGCGGGCAGTGTGACGTGACGCTGGTCAACACTTATTATTTCGGCCGCCTCAAAGAAAAGTCGCCGCAGCTGCCCATAGCGATCTTCTGGCCCAACCAGAACGTGGCCAACACGCGGTCAGGCGTGCATGTCAACATTTCTGGCGCCGGTGTCACCAGCCACGCCAAAAATCCGGCAGGTGGACAGAAGCTGATCGAGTGGCTGGCATCCGCCAAAGCGCAGAGCCTGTTTGCCGATAGCAATCTGGAATACCCGGTGAACCCGCAGGTTAAACCTGCCCCCGCGGTGGCAGCCTGGGGCAATTTCAAGCACAACGACATCAACGTCAAGGAAGCGGGTAGCCGTCAGGCGCAGGCGGTCAAGTTGATGGACCGCGCACGGTATAACTAATCCGAAGACAGTGTCTGAAAAGAATGTGACCCCCATGCTGAAAAAGCCCAACGGTTGGCTGTTGACCGCAGGCGCCGTGGCGGCGTTGGTGCTGGTGCCCGTGGTGGTCAGCCTGCTGTCGTTTGCGCAGGTGGACGCGGGTATCTTGCGGCACCTGGGTGAATTCGTCTTACCCAATCTGTTGCGCAACACGGTCTGGTTGCTGTTGGGGGTGGGTCTGGGCGTGGCGCTGCTGGGTGTGTCGCTGGCGGCACTGGTGGCGCTGTGTGAGTTTCCCGGGCGGCGCTGGCTGCAATGGGCGCTGATGCTGCCGCTGGCGCTACCGGCGTATGTGAGTGCGTTTGTGATGATTGACCTGCTCGACTACAGCGGCCCGCTACAGACTTGGCTGCGCGCGACTTGGGGTGTGGCGCAGCTGCCCGACATCCGCTCGGGCTGGGGCGTGGTGCTGGTGCTGTCGCTCTCGCTTTACCCTTACGTGTACCTGATTGCCAAAAACGCGTTTGCGTCGCAGGGCAGCGTCGCACTGGAAGCGGCTCAGGCGCTGGGCATGGCGCCCTTACAGGGTTTTTTCAGAGTGGCGCTGCCGATGGCCCGGCCCTGGATTGCCGCAGGACTGCTCTTGGCGCTGATGGAAACGTTGGCCGACTTTGGCACCATGGCGGTGTTCAACTTTGACACCTTCACCACTGCCATTTACAAGGCGTGGTACGGCCTGTTTTCGCTGCCTGCGGCGGCGCAGTTGTCGAGCGTCCTGCTGCTGTTTGTGCTGGTGATGGTGGTGATAGAGCAGCGCTCACGCCGGGGCATTCGCTACGGCGCGGTGGGTCGCAGCGCCAGTACCCGGCGTAGAAAGCTGCCGCCCGTTGCCGGCGCGCTGGCACTCAGCTATGCGCTGCTGGTGCTGGTGCTGGCGTTTGGCGTGCCAGTGACGCAGTTGCTGCGCTGGAGCGTGGCCTCTGCCGCGCAAGATCTGGACGCGCGCTACTGGACGTTTCTATGGCATTCGGTGCTGCTGGCCAGCTTGGGCGCGGCGCTGGTGGTGGGCGTGGCCTTGCTGCTGGCCTACGCCGGTCGACAGCGGGGTGGGTCCACGATCAGCTGGTTGCAGCGCCTGGCAACGCTGGGCTATGCGTTCCCCGGGGCGGTGCTGGCGGTAGGCCTGTTCATACCGGTGGCGGCGCTCGACGGCTGGCTGGCCACGCTCGGGCAGGCCTGGTTTGGCGTGGAGAGCAATGGCTGGCTTAAGGGCACGCTGCTGGTGATGCTGCTGGCGTATCTGGTGCGCTTTTTGGCGGTGGCGTTTGGGCCATTGAACAGCGGCTTGCAGCGCATCAGCCGCAGCGTGGACGAGGCCGCACACAGCATGGGTGTGCATGGTCAGGCGCTGGTGGCGCAGGTGCATTGGCCGGCGCTGCGCTTGAGCCTGCAGACCGCGGCGATGCTGACCTTTGTGGACATTGTCAAAGAAATGCCGATCACGCTGATGACGCGCCCGTTTGGTTGGGACACGCTGGCTGTGCGTATTTTCGAGATGACGTCCGAGGGCGAGTGGCAGCGTGCCGCATTGCCCGCCATGGCGATTGTGCTGGTGGCGATGGTGCCGATGGTGCTACTGGCCAGCCGCAAGGAGGAAGCACATGATTGAACTTGAATTGCAGACAGTGACGCAGTCGTACGGCCCAAAGCAGGTGATCGACGGCTTGTCTTTTGCCTTGAACCGCGGCGACATCGGCTGTCTGCTGGGCGCCTCGGGTTGCGGCAAGACCACCGCGTTGCGCTGCATTGCCGGCTTCGAGCCAATTGACGGCGGTGCCATCCGCATCAGCGGCCAGGCGGTCAGCCAGCCGGGCCAGACCTTGCCTGCGCAACAGCGGCAAGTCGGCATGGTGTTTCAGGACTACGCGCTGTTTACCCATCTCAGCGTAGCGGAAAACATCGCCTTTGGCCTGCGGCATCTTTCAAGCGCCGCGCAGCGCCAACGGGTGGCGCAGCTGCTTGAGCTGGTCGGTTTGACCGACGAGGCCGACCGGCAAATGCACCAAATCTCGGGCGGGCAGCAGCAGCGCGTGGCGCTGGCGCGGGCGCTGGCGCCCAAGCCGAAACTGCTGCTGATGGACGAGCCGTTTTCCAACCTGGACGTGGCGCTGCGCGAGCGTTTGTCGGGCGAGGTGCGTGACATCCTCAAGGCCGAAGGTGCCACCGCGTTGATCGTCACGCACGACCAGAACGAAGCCTTTGCCCTGGCCGACTGGGTCGGCGTGATGGACGCTGGCCGCATCGCGCAATGGGATACGCCCTACAACCTGTACCACCAGCCGGTCAACCGCTTCATTGCCGACTTCATTGGTCAGGGCGCATTCCTGGCCGGCGAGGTGCTGGGCAACCAGCAGATCCGCACCGAACTGGGCGTGCTCGACGGCTACGTGCCGCCCGACTGCCCCAGTGACGGTTGCGCCCACTGCCCCAGACGTTGCCGGGTCGATGTGCTGCTGCGGCCCGACGACATCGTGCACGACGACGCCAGCGCGCTGTTGGCCGAGGTGCAGAGCAAGGCGTTTCGCGGCGCGGAGTTTCTCTACACGCTGGGGCTACCCAGCGGCCAGCGCGCGCTGTCTCTGGTGCCGTCGCACCATGACCACGCCATTGGTGAAAAGATCGGTATCAAACTCGCCGCCGATCATGTGGTGGCGTTTCGGCGTGCGGGGTGATCCAACACCACACCTTAAGCGGCCTGCGCGCTGGTTCACAATAAGGCGGTCATTGCGCCAAACGTGCGCCACGCAAGTCAGGGATCCGCATGAAGAAAAATCTGTCAGAAAGCGACATCTGCGACAAGTTCGTGCGCCCCGCCATGGTGAAAGCGGGCTGGCACGAGCTGGATCCGGTGTAAGCCAGGTAAATCGTCCGGCAGATGCCCAGCAGAGCCAACCATAGCAGCTTCATCGTGCTCCCCCTTTGCGAGCGGATCTTACTGCGCTGGTGTGTGGACAGTGGTGAACTTAAAGCACGCCCAGCCGTTGTTGCAAAAGCGCAGAGCTGGTGGTGTATTGCAGTGTGTGCGGTGCGTCGGGGCGCAGCAATTCGGCCACGGCAAAAGCGGCCAAGGTGGCTTCATGGAAGCCGCTGACGATGAGTTTTTTCTTGCCGGGATAGTCCACCACATCACCAATGGCAAACACGCCCGGCATGCTGGTGGCAAACGTGGCGGTGTCCACCGTGAGTTGCTTGCGCTGCATGGTCAGGCCCCATTGCGCGATGGGACCCATTTTGGGGCTGATGCCCTGGCAGACCAGCAGCACGTCGATCTCAATCACCAATTGCTGCGCATCGGGCGTATCGATGATGACGCCTGTGAGCCGCTGGTCGCGGCTGAGTGCGGCACTGACCTGACCCGCCTCAAATGAGATCTGACCCGAGGCACGCAGGGCTGACAGTTCTGAGAGCTCTGCCGCGTCTGCCTGCAAACTGTCACGTCGGTGCACCAGGGTCACGCTGCGTGCCTGGTTGTCACCAGGCCGTGCCAGGGTGACAGCCGCATGCACAGCGTCAGCGTCCCCCCCGACGATCAGGACATGCTGACCAGCAAAAGCCTCAGTTGGTCGCACCCGGTAAAAAAGCTGTTTGCCAAGAAAAGGTGTCAAGCCCTCGGCCTTGAGTTCCTTGGGCACAAAAGCACCGACGCCCGCTGCAATGATCACGCTTCGCGCCAGAAATTGCTGGCTGGTTTGTTGGGTATTGCGGGTGCTCAGTAGCCAACGGCCGTCGGGCTGATGTTCAAGCGACTCCACCTGCTGGCCCAGGTGAAAGACCGGGGCAAAGGGTTCGATTTGCTTGAGCAGATTGTGGGTGAGCTCTCGACCAGTGCAGCGCGGCACACCGGGGATGTCATAAATGGGTTTGTCGGGGTAAAGCTCAATGCACTGACCACCTGGCTCGTCGAGCACGTCCACCACATGGGCGCAAACGCCCTGCAGCCCCAGCTCAAACACCGCAAACAGACCGACTGGTCCAGCACCAATGACCAGTGCGTCGGTTTCAATCATGGGATTGATCGGGGCTTTTACAGTGCTGAGATCAGCGCTCAAGCAGCGGCAGTTTGCCTTTTTTGTCCTTGAACTCTTCGGCTTCTGGCAAGGCTGCCTTGCGCTTGGTGATATTTTTCCAGCCCGGCAGTTTGGCCAGCTCGGCGTTGAGCTTGGTCATGTGGCGCTGGTCTTTGGGGACGTCTTCTTCGGCGTAGATGGCGTTGACCGGGCATTCGGGGATGCACACCGCGCAGTCGATGCACTCGTCGGGGTCAATGGTCAAAAAGTTGGGGCCTTCGAGGAAACAGTCCACGGGGCAAACGTCAACGCAATCAGTGTACTTGCACTTGATGCAGGCTTCTGTGACGACATGGGTCATTTTGATGGTCTACGGTTGGATGGAAAACCGGCATTTTAGTGGTTTGCGCGCACCAGCACCGCGCCGGCCGTGCGGTGCGTGGCGGTATCGACCAGCACCAGTGAGCCCAGCACGCGCGATGCCTCAAACGGCATGGCGGCAATCGGCTCTTGCAGCAGCAGTTCAATGTGGCCGATGCTGTTGGCGCTCAGGCTGTCGGCGGCTTCCTCGGCCAGGGTGTTGATGGCCAGCCGGTGCACCACGCGTTTGACGCGCGCCTTGACCCAGCGGTGGCCGTGCAGCGCCCAGTAGACGCGCCCGGCGACCAGCGGTTCGTCGTCCATCCAGGCCACGGTGGCGCTGAGTTCGCGGCTCGGAGGCAGGCTGGTGGCAGTTGGGGTGTCGCTGAAATCATCATCAGAAGTGATAGCAGCTTGCGCAGGCGGCACAAGAGCCAGGAGCCAATCACCGCGTGAGACATCGACCTCGCGGTCAAGCACCACGCCAGCGCTGTGACCGGCTTGCACCGTGCCAGGTTTGCGCGTGGTGCCCAGCACCTGAGCCACGGTCGCGGTCTGGCCGCTGGGCAGCACTTTGACTTGTTGACCCACCGTTGCCACGCCGTTGGCCACACGACCCCAGAAGATGCGACGGCCTTGCGAGGTGTCGGCAGAGCTGCTGAATTTTTCCACCCATTGCACCGGGAAAGCGAAGGGCAGGGCAGTGTCGGCCGGGGTCACCGGCAAGGCTTCCAGAATGTCCAGCAGGCTCGCTCCGCTGTAGCCGCACCAGCCGCGCTCGGCTGCTTCGACGACGTTGTGACCCTTGAGCGCCGAGATCGGCACGATGGCGGTGACTTCAATGCCGGCCTCTTGGGCGAACTTTTCCAGTGCGCTGCGGATATGGGCAAAGGCGGTGGCGGCATCGTCACCCAGTGCGTCGAGTTTGTTGACCGCAAAGACGATGCTGTTCACGCGCAACAGGTGGCACAGCAGGCTGTGGCGGCGGGTTTGCGGCAGCAGGCTCAGCTGTGGATTGGCCCAGTCGAGCTTGGGGGCATCGACCAGCACCACGGTGGCATCGGCGCTGCTGGCGGCGGTGACCATGTTGCGGGTGTATTGCTCGTGGCCCGGCGCGTCGCCAATGATGAATTTGCGATTGGCCGTGTTGAAGTAGCGGTAGGCCACGTCGATGGTGATGCCTTGTTCGCGCTCTGCGGAGAGGCCGTCGGTGAACTGTGCCAGGTCAGCTTCACCGCTTTTGGAGACGTTGGCCAGCTGGTCTTGCAGCACGCTTTTGCTGTCGAGCAGCAGGCGGCCAATCAGCGTGCTTTTGCCGTCATCGACGCTGCCACAGGTGATGAACTTGAGCGCAGATTGTGTGTCAAATTGGCTTGTAGCCCTTGTATTACTTGCGGTAGAAGCTATTGAAGTTGTAGTAGTCATGGTGTTGTTTTGTCTATGCTTGAGCTACGGAAGGGTTGATTTGATTTGAAATCCGGATGCCTCACTGGGATTCGCCGCGCTGCAACCGGATGGGGCGACCCCCCTCATACTGGGGTACCAGAAATCGGGGGGTTCACCCCATCCGGTTGCAACGCTACCAGCGTTGGCGTGGTGTCAAGCTTTTGGATGCCGGAAATCTGTGAATCCATTGGGTTCAACGTTGACTGAAATCCACATCGACCCACAGCGCCAGGCGTGGTGATCGGGTCATGTGACCGGGCTTTGGGGTGAAAGGCGCGCGCAAATCGACGCAGGCGCACTGAGGCCTCTGTTTCGCGCGTGTTTTCACCCCAAAACCGCATGCGCATGACCCGGTCGCCGCGCCGGGTTAAACACGTTGCAGGCGACAGCTCAGACGGGCGCTCAGAAGTTAATTCGAGCCTGGCCCCTTTTATTAAGTCATAGTTGCCACAGCGTGTTTTAGATGCACCACACCGCCAAGCCGGGTGAATCCTGTGGGGGACTGACGATTTCTGGTACTCCAGCATGAGGAAGCCGCCCACAGGATTTGACCGGCGGTTAGCACCAAGAAGGCCATTAAAAGTAACCATCTTTTTTTCGCTTCTCCATCGAAGCCTCAGAGGTCTTGTCATCCATGCGCGTGGCACCCCGCTCTGACACTTCCACCGACAGCGTCTCCAACACAATGTCATCCGCAGAAGCCGCCAGACTGGCCACCGGGCAGGTGCAGGTGATGTCGCCCACGGTGCGAAAGCGCACATCGCGCAGTTCGGCCACTTCGCCGGGCTTGAGTGGGGTCAACTCGGTCACGGGTACCAACAGACCCTTGCGCTCCACCACTTCGCGCTTGTGGCTGTAGTAGAGCGACGGCAGGGCGATCTGCTCGCGGGCAATGTATTGCCACACGTCCAGTTCAGTCCAGTTGCTGATCGGGAACACGCGGAAATGCTCACCGGGTTGCAGCTTGGTGTTGAACAGTGTCCACAGCTCCGGGCGCTGGTCTTTGGGCTGCCATTGGCCAAAGCTGTCGCGGTGGCTGAAGATGCGCTCTTTGGCGCGGGCTTTTTCTTCGTCGCGGCGCGCGCCGCCAATCAGCGCGTCAAAGCGGAATTCTTCAATGGCTTCCAGCAGCGTTACCGACTGGTGCACGTTGCGTGATTCGCCGGGATGCGCCAGCCGCACCGTGCCACGCGCCATCGAGTCTTCGACGCTGCGCACGATCAGCTCTGCGCCGAGCTCTTTGGCGCGGAAGTCGCGAAAGTCGGTGACCTCATGGAAGTTGTGGCCGGTGTCGATCATCAACAACGGGTAGGGAATTTTGCCGCCGGTGGCGGGCGTGCCAAAAGCTTTTTCGGCGCACTTCAACATCACCAGCGAATCCTTTCCACCCGAGAACAGCAGCGTGGGGCGTTCAAAGGCGGCGGCCACTTCGCGCAGGATGAAAATGGTTTCTTCTTCCAGCGCGTCCAAGTGCGCGTTGCTCAGGTGGTCGATGTGGGCGTGGTTCGTCATGGGGTGCAAAAGTTCAGGTGGCGTTGGGGCGTTCATGGTGCTGTATTTTCGGTGACGGGGGAGGCTTTGACGTGCAGACCACATTCTTTGGCCGCCTCGTCTTCCCACCACCAGCGCCCGGCGCGAGAGTCTTCGCCCGCGGACACAGCACGGGTGCAAGGTGCGCAGCCGATGCTGGGGTAAAAATGGTCGTGCAGCGGGTTGTAGTCGACCTGGTTCTCGGCAATGTAAAACCACACGTCACCCCAAGTCCAGTTGGCCAACGGGTTGAGTTTGACGCGTGGCTCCGAGGTGTCGATGAGGGGCACGTCGGCGCGTGCGCCCGACTGTTCGCGGCGCAGGCCGGTGATCCAGGCATCTTTACCCGTCAGGGCGCGGCTTAAAGGCTCCATTTTGCGGATATGGCAGCAGGCTTTGCGCAGGGGAATGCTCTTGTACATCGCATCTTTGCCCTCGCGCGCCACAAAGTCGATGGTAGCTTGTTCGACCGGCTTGAACACCGACACCTTGGCGCGTGAGCTGGCTTGCAGGCGTTCCAGCAGCGCCAAGGTCTCGGCGTGCAATTGACCGGTTTCCAGCACAAAGATGCCAATGTTGAGTTGCAAGGCGTTGATCAGGTGCGCCAGCACCATGTCTTCAGCGCCCAAGCTGCAGGCCAGTGTCACACGCGGCTCGTCAACGGCGCTGGAGGGGGCGTAATCACGCGCGGCTTGTTTGAGTAGCGCCTGGGTTTCAGCCAGCTTTTGCGCAAACGTAGCGCTGGCGCGGGCGTTCAGGTCAATGGCGCTCATGCTTGCGCTCCGGCGGCGAGTCGAGCTTGGTTTTGCTTGGTCCCACCTTTAGGGGAGGTGTCGGATGGGGGCGAGACTGTTGCGTGGGCAAACAGCGGCTGCGGGTGCGCTGCATCACCTTGGTAAAAGTGGGCAAAGCGGGTCAATTGGGCTTGGGCGTGTGCCAGGCTCTGGTCGGCACGCAGCACGGCAGAGCTAAAACCGCTGCGCTGCATCTGCAGCACCTCGTCGACCAACACGTCGCCGGTGGCGCGCAGGTCGCCGGTGAAGCCTAGGCGGCGGCGCAGCAGGTAGGCCTGGCTGTAGGCGCGGCCGTCGGTGAATTTGGGAAACTGCAGCTCAATGCGCTCCACCCCGGCCAGGTCTATGGTGCGTGGGTCAACGTCATTTGCAATTTGCAAGACATTTAGGCCTGTAGCCCCCGTTGGTGCTTCGCAAGCAGCTATTAATTTAAGAGTGTTTGACATGGCTTGAATTTTAGTCAGTGGCGGCATCGGCGGTTTCCAGGTGCACGTGCAGCACCCGCCCGCCTTCGCGGGTTTCGTGGCGCACGGCGTTGGCGGCGGCTTTGAAGGCATCCAGCCCCAGGCGGCGCACGCCGGCAATGAAAGTCTCACCGGCCAGGCGATTCGCCAGGTAAGTATCGAGCAGCGCTTCCACCACATCGGTGACTTCGCTGGCAGCAAACGACGGGCCAATCACTTTGCCGGGCACCGGGTCACCGCTCAAGCTGCTGCCGTCGGAGCCGCCCAGCGATATCTGATACCACTCGCGCCCGTCTTTGTCCACGCCCAGCACGCCGATGTGGCCGGTGTGGTGGTGGCCGCAGGAGTTCATGCAGCCGCTGATGTGCAGGTCTACCGGGCCAATGTCAAACAGCTCGTCCAGGTCTTGGTAACGCTCGGTCAGGGCTTGTGCCAGCGGGATGGAGCGGGCATTGGCCAGCGCGCACAAATCTCCACCCGGGCAGGTGATCAGGTCGGTGAGCAGGCCGATGTTGGCCTTGGCCACGCCGAGTTGGGTGGCGGCTTGCCACAGCGCAGGCAGGTCGCAGGCGCGCACCCAGGGCAGCAACAGGTTTTGTTCGTGCGTCACGCGCACTTCACCGGCACTAAAACGGTCCGCCAGGTCAGCGGCGGCATCAAGTTGCTCGGCGCTGGCATCGCCGGGTGCATAGCCCAGTCGCTTGAACGACAGGGTGACGGCACGCAGGGCGGGGTTTTTGTGCGCGCGCACGTTTTGCGCCAGCCAGCGCTGGTAGGCAGATGCGTCTTTTGCAGCGACTTCAGTTGCTATAATAGTTGTAGCTGCTTGCGCTTGTTCTACCTGGGCTGGAGGCTGAAAATGCACAGATACCCGATCCAGCTCGGCTTGTGGGATGGCGTGCGCCGCGCCGTCGTGCGCCAGGATGTCGGCAAATTCGGCTTCCACTTCGTCAATGAAGCGCTGGCCCTCGGCCTTGATCAAAATCTTGATGCGCGCCTTGTACAGGTTATCGCGGCGGCCAAAGCGGTTGTAGACGCGCACCACCGCTTCGAGGTAATTCAGGATTTGGTTCCAGGGCAAAAATTCGCGGATCAGCGTGGCAATCACCGGCGTGCGACCCATGCCGCCACCGGCTTGCACTTTGAAGCCAATTTCGCCTGCCGCATTGCGCAGCACGCGCAGACCCACGTCGTGCCAGGCGATGGCCGCACGGTCTTCCGTGGCCCCGGTGATGGCGATCTTGAACTTGCGTGGCAAAAAAGCGAATTCGGGGTGCAGCGTGCTCCACTGGCGCATGATTTCAGCAAACGGCCGGGGGTCAATGGCTTCGTCGGGCGCAATACCGGCCAGCGCGTCGCTGGTGATGTTGCGGATGCAATTGCCGCTGGTCTGGATGCCGTGCATGTCGACCGTGGCCAGCAAGTCCATCACATCGGCGCTTTGGGTCAAAGGAATCCAGTTGAATTGCACGTTTTGCCGGGTGGTGAAGTGGCCGTAGCCGACTGGCAGATGTTGCGTGCCAAGTTTGGCCTGGCCTTCGGTGGCCGCCTTGTAGACCTTGTCGCTGGGCTGGTCAAATTCACGGGCAATGCGTGCCAGCACGCGCAGCTGGCGGCTGGCCAGCTCGCCGTAGGGCACGGCCACCCGCAGCATCGGCGCGTAGCGCTGCACATACCAGCCGTTTTGCAGACGCAAGGGGCGAAATTCGTCATCCGAGAGCTCGCCGCTCAGGTTACGCTGCAGCTGGTCGCGGTGCTGGGCGGCACGGCTTTTGATGAATTGGCGGTCAAAGTCGGTGTATTGGTACATGGGTGTTAGTGGGCAAAGTGAGTCAGTTTGCGTGTTGCGTTGTCTCTGAGCGCCTTGGTCGGGCGGCCATGGTCTCGTTGATTTGGGTTGGCTGCCAGGGCGTTTTTGCTTGAACCCGCGCAGCGGCAGTCTTTGGCGGCCTCCTCATGCTGGAGTACCAGAAATCGTCGGCCGCCAAAGCCAGCCACTGCGCTGGACGTGTCGTGGGTAAGCCCAAAACCAGCGAAAAGCCCGACTGACCCGAGAAGTGGGGCAGCGGTTTTTATCTCTGTGAATTTGCCTTCAGCACCGTTCGCGCACCCATGTCTCGCGGGGTAAGCGGCAGGGGTGACCCCCGATTTCTGGTACCCCAGTATGAGGGGGTCGCCCCTGCCGCTTACCCCGCGTGGCGCATCAACAAACGGTGCACCCAAGCTTGGCACACCAAAGCGTTGCGCTTCCAAACCGCTGGTAAAGAATTGAAAGCCCATCAGATGGCCATCAACTTGGTACCAGCATAAGCCAGCAGCACAGACAAGAGGGCACGAATCACCCGCTCAGGCACCCGGCTCATGAAGTGTGAGCCCAACCAGATACCGGGCAGTGAGCCCGCCAGCAACAAGGCCAGCATCGACCAGTCCACCGAGCCCAGCGTGGCGTGCCCGGCACCGGCCACCAGCGTCAGCGGTACGGCGTAGGCAATATCGGCGGCAATGATGCGCGGCAGTGGCAGCAAGGGGTACAACACCATCAGCACCGTGACCCCGATCGCACCCGCGCCGACCGAGGTCAGCGACACCAGCGTGCCGATCAACGCGCCAAACAACAGCGGCAAGCTCCAGTGCCGTGGCGTGGCTGCCTGCGCTTCCTGGCCTGCGGCAATGCGGCTGGGTGCGGCTTTGCCACGCACTGCCTTGTACAGCGTGGCCGCAGCGGTGAGCAGCAGGGCCACGCCCAGCGTGGTGGTCATCAGGTGTTGGATGGCCGCATCGGCCGGGCCCACGGTTTTCAAAATCCAAAGCGTGATCAACGCTGCCGGAATGCTGCCGGCGCTTAAGCGCAGCACCACGCGCCACGGCACCATGCCGGAACGAGCCATTTTGATCGTGCCACCCATTTTGGTGAATGCCGCAAACAGCAAGTCTGTGCCCACCGCCATGTAAGGCTTCACGCCGAACACAAAAATCAGGATTGGTGTCATCAGCGAGCCGCCGCCCACGCCGGTCAAACCGACCACGACCCCGACAAAAAACCCGGCAAAAATAAAAGCGATGTCATGCATGGGGAGCGACTGTACGGGCGGTTCTATATATTTCAAACTACATTGTTGTGATTTAGGTATGTCGAATTCGTTATGAAGAAGTGCGTTGGTTGGCGTCCACAATTTGGTAAGCCGGCAAAACCAGGTTGCCGATGGCCAGGGTAAACCCGGAGCGGGCTGTTCCACGCAAAACATTTTTCCGCTGCATACTCAAAGACAGCTTTTCGCAAACCAACTTTTTTCACTCAGGACGACCAATGACCCAACAAACCAAATACCTTCTTGAAGAAAGCCAGATGCCCAAGGTCTGGTACAACCTGCAGGCTGACCTGCCCAAGCCGTTGCCGGTGGTGCTGCACCCGGGCACCATGAAGCCTGTTGGACCGGACGATCTGGCGCCGCTGTTTCCAATGTCGCTGATCATGCAAGAGGTCAGCACTGAGCGCGAAATTGAAATCCCCGAACCCGTGCGTGAGGTCTACCAACTGTGGCGGCCGTCGCCGCTGTTCAGGGCGCATCGGCTTGAGAAAATTCTGGGCACACCGGCCAAAATTTTCTACAAGTACGAGGGTGTCAGCCCGGCGGGCAGCCACAAGCCCAACACCGCGGTGCCGCAGGCTTTCTTCAACAAAGAGGCTGGTGTCAAACGGCTGGTGACCGAAACCGGTGCCGGGCAGTGGGGTACCTCGCTGGCGTTTGCCGGACAGATTTACGGCATGGAAGTGGAAGTGTTTCAGGTGCGTGTGTCGTACGACCAAAAGCCCTACCGCCGCGCCGTCATGGAAACCTATGGCGCGCGCTGCATTGCATCGCCGTCCAACGAGACCGTCTATGGCCGCTCGGTGCTGGCCAAGAACCCGGACCATCCGGGTAGCCTGGGCATTGCGATCTCTGAGGCGGTGGAACTGGCCGTGCAGCGCGACGACACCAAATACGCGCTGGGCTCGGTGCTCAACCATGTGTTGCTGCACCAGACCATCATCGGCCAGGAGGCCATGTTGCAGATGGAAATGGCCGATGCCTGGCCCGACGTGGTGGTGGGCTGCACGGGGGGTGGTTCCAACTTTGCCGGTATTGCGTTCCCGTTCATGGGGCATGGCCTGCGCGGTGGGCAAAAGTCACGCTTTGTGGCGGTGGAGCCCGCGGCCTGCCCGTCGCTCACACGTGGCAAATACGCGTATGACTTTGGCGACACCGGCCACATGACCCCGCTGACCAAAATGCACACCCTGGGCAGCCAGTTCACACCGCCCGGTTTTCATGCCGGTGGCCTGCGCTACCACGGTATGGCACCGCTGGTCTCGCACGTCAAGGAACTGGGCTTGTTGGAGGCTGTGGCCTACAACCAGGTGGAATGTTTTGAGGCCGGGGTGATGTTTGCGCGCTGCGAGGGCATCGTACCTGCGCCCGAGGCCAACCACGCCATCAAGGGCGCGATTGAAGAAGCCTTGCGCTGCAAGCGCGAGGGCAAGTCAGAGACCATTTTGTTCAACATGTGCGGCCACGGCCACTTTGACATGGTGGCGTACCAGAAATACTTTGCCGGCGCGCTGACCGACGAGCATTACGACGAATCCGAGCTGGCCATGGCGCTGGCCGGGCTGCCCAGCGTGCCCGAACCAGCCTGAGATAAAAGTCGCTGCCTGCCTGATCAGTCGAGCAGCTCTTTGGGCACATTGCCGCCGTTGGCAGCGAGTTTGGCCAGCACGGTTTTGTGCAGCCACATGTTCATCTGGGCTGAATCACCCATCAGGTTGGCGGGGCAGCCGAGTTCGGTGGCAAGCTCTTTGCGTGCGGCCAGGGTGCTGTCGATTTCCAGCAGTTTGAGCAAATCGACGATGGAGGTGCGCCAGTTCAGCTTCTCTTTGCTGGCAGCGGCTTTTTGTTGCAGTTGTGCCACCACGTCAACCACAGGCATGGGTGTGACTGCAGCAGCTGCTGGTGCTGTCGTTGCCGGGGCTGTTGGGGCTGTGGTTGGCACTGGCGCGCGCAACATGGCTTCTACCTTGCTGTTGCCTGCATCAAAACCCAGCTTGTCCAAAATCTTGCTAAAAAATCCCATGTTATTTCTCCTGAAGTAGCGCGCCCGCACTGAACCGCCGGAATGACGGAAGCGTTCGCTCGGGCTGCGGTGTCATGTTACGCAAAAAACGGCCAAAGCCGAGCTATCAACAAGATTTGTGCAAAACTTTTCCAGGGATTTGCAGCTTGAACCGGTGGCGGCTGTCTCAGACCTGCAACACCTCCAGCAGGCGGTCCAGCCCACCGGACTCGATCGACACGTTGGCAAATTCACGTACTGCGGGTTTGGCGTGGTAGGCCACCGAGATACCCGCCACGCTCATCATGGGCAAATCATTGGCGCCATCGCCCATGGCGATGGTCTGCTTGAGGTTGACGCCCAGGGTGTCGCACATCTGCAGCAGCATGGTGCGCTTTTCTGCGCCGTCGCAGATGTCGCCCCAGGGCTGGTGCACCAGGCGGCCGGTGAGCGCGCCGTTGGCTACTTCGAGCTGGTTGGAGCGGGTGAAGTCGATGCCCAGCCGGTCGCGGATGCGGTCGGTGAAGTGGGTAAAACCGCCTGAGACCAGCAGCACTTTCAGGTCGGCAGCCTTGCAGGCGGCGACCAGTTCAGCTGCACCGGGGTTGAGTTGCAGTCGCTCGCGGTAAATTTGGTCCATCTGCGCCAGCGTGACGCCTTTGAGCAGCGCCACGCGCTGGCGCAGGCTTTCCTTGTAGTCGGCAATGTCGCCGCGCATGGCGGCTTCGGTGATGGCGGCCACTTCGGCTTTTTTGCCGACCGCGTCGGCAATTTCGTCGACGCATTCGATGTTGATCAGCGTCGAGTCCATGTCAAAGGCGATGAGTTTGAAGTCGCGCAAGGGTTGTGGTGCAGGAATACCGGCGACGATCAGGCCAGGTGCAAATTCGGTGGATTTCATGGTCTGAGATTATCTTTGCAAGAGCAGCCGGTGCAGGGTGTCAAGCCGAATTCCAGGTGAACTGGGCGCACGACCCCAATCTGGCGGCGCCAGAGAGTTGCCCTCCAACTCCAGGCAATCAGACACGGGCGAACGAGTTTACCTGCCCGTTCGCAGGGATTTGCCCAGTCAGACGGCCCAGGGCGCGTCGTCCGAGGTTTCTTCGGCCAGCCACAGGCACGCTGCCCCCATCAGGATGACAACAGCACTGGCGATGGCGCTGCCCAGGTTGTTGCCCAGGTTTTCAAAATTGACAACGCCGAACAGCAAGCAAAGAAACCCGATCACCAGGTTGATCAAAAAAAATGCGGTTTTCATGATGTCTCCAAAGAAGCAATACGCTTCAGTAAGCGAGACCGCGTGTGCTGGACTGCTTCACGACCTGGGCGCCCACTTTTTTGCGCTGCACCAATTGCAGGCACAGGCGTTTGCAGGTAACCCAGCCAGCAGTGAGCATTTGGCTCAAAGCCTCAGAGCGCATCTGGTTGGCGCGGTGGACGTAGGCGTCGATGTCGGCGTAGTTGTATTCGTATTCGTGTTCCATGATGAGGTTTCCTTTTTGCGAGTTTTGTGCCTCTCTTGAAGGCACATGCCAACGATAATGCCGATGCTGCACCACAGCAAACGATCATTTCTCATGCAACAGACGACAAAAACTCATTCATGTCCTACCGACTGCCCCCGTTGAGCTCGCTGCGCGCCTTTGAAGCTGCCGCGCGACATCTGAGCTTCAAGAACGCAGCTCAGGAACTGTCGGTCACACCCACCGCGATCAGTCACCAGATCAAAACGCTGGAGGATTACCTTGACCAAGAGCTGTTTGTTCGCCTGACCCGCTCGCTCGAACTCACACCGCAAGGCCAGGCCATGTTGCCCAAGGTGCGTGAGGGCCTGGAGTGTTTTGCCGCCGCGGTGGAAAGCGCTGTACAACGCCCAACGCAAGGACGGCTGGTAGTGATGCTGCCGCCGTCATTTGCCACACGCTGGCTGGTGCCCAGACTGCGCCGTTTTGCCGAAGCCGAGCCCAGCGTGCACCTGCAGGTGATGCGTTCGCTGGGCACCATTGACGGCTATCCGGCCGATGGCGCAGCGTCTCTGGACGCGGTGGACTTGCGCGAAGAAGATTCCATGGTGGTGATCCGCTTTGGTAGTGGCGACTATCCCGGATACCAGGTCGACCGGATGTTTGGCTCGGACTACATCGCGGTGTGCAGCCCCAAGCTGCTTGATGGCACACACCCGCTGCGCGAACGCGCAGACATGCAGCATCAAATCTTGCTGCACGACGACACCACCACGGAATGGGCCGGGCCGCGCTGGGAAGAGTGGTTCCGCCTTGCCGGCTTGAACCTTGCCAACCCCCAGGCCGGCCCGCACTTCAGCGATTCTGGCATGGTCTATGTGGCTGCGCTCGATGGCCTGGGCGTGGCGCTTGCCTCCAAGCCGCTGGTGGCCAATGCCCTGGTGCAGGGACGGCTGGTCGCACCTTTCGACATCGCTGTCGGGCAGAAATTTGCCTATTACCTTGTCACACCGAAGGCGACCGCGCAGCGCCCCGCAGTGGTGGCGTTTCGGCAATGGTTGCTGCAAGAAGCACAGACGCAAGCGCGACCTCTGGCCGTCTGACATCGGGCGTGGTATGTGCGCCGTGCGCATCAACGCGCCGACCGTGGCTGGCGCTTCGCTGTGGTCAGGCAGGCTCTGCCACCGGTTGCCCCAAATTCCGTAGCACGTCACGCACCATCTGTGCGCGCTCACGGGCTTCTGGAAGGGCGCGCTCAATGCGCAATTTTTCGTTGCCGGCCAGCTTGATGTGCTTGTTTTTCTGGATCAGCGCAATGATTTTCATCGCATCAATTGGCGGATTGGGTTTGAAGGTGATGGTGATCACCCCCG
>Ga0210025_1000545_pt1 | contig 47086 bp, 33 predicted proteins | sample CryGeyme20150102_FD_183989 | JGI IMG/M metagenome (GOLD analysis project Ga0210025, IMG submission 183989) | Groundwater microbial communities from Crystal Geyser aquifers in Utah, USA - Crystal Geyser metaG 2015-0102 (SPAdes) (version 2) | ecosystem: Environmental > Aquatic > Deep subsurface >... | reverse complement strand
CGTTGGTGCAGGTCAAATGATTCCCGGCTTCGATAAAGCCGTAGTTGGAATGACCACTGGTGATAAACAAACAATCACTATTCCATCAGCAGAAGCTTATGGCGAACGTCGTGAAGACTTAGTTGTGGCAATTCCAGCAGAAAATATTCCAGAAGACATGAATCCACAAGTTGGTGACCGCTTTGCAATTAATCAACCTGATGGTCAACAAATTCCTGTTGTTGTTACCGCATTAGATGCCGAAAAAATCACTTTAGATGCTAATCACGATTTAGCAGGTAAAGATTTGATTTTTGACATTGAAATGGTTGAAATTAGCTAATTTTTGAGCCGGGAATTTCCTGTTCCCGGCTTATTTTCATAACCAGCAATTAAAAAAAGTTTTGGGATCGATTTAGGGTAACATTCATTTTGATAAAACATTAAAAAACAAGACTATGAATATTTTAGTAATCGAAGACGAACAAAACGTAGCTTCATTCATCAAAAAAGGCCTCGAAGAAAATGGAATGAATGTAATTTTAGCCTATGATGGGGAAACTGGCTTAAGTTTATTAGAACAACAAGAATTTTCTGTAATTGTATTGGATGTTATTTTACCAAACATAAATGGTTGGGATGTTTGCCAACGAATTAGAAAACAGTTGCGATTAAAAACACCCGTTCTTATGTTAACAGCGTTATCATCAACCGATAACTTAGTTAAAGGTTTAGATCAAGGTGCAGATGATTATTTGGCAAAACCATTTAAATTTCAAGAATTATTAGCTCGAGTTAAAGCATTAGACAGAAGAAACCGTAATCAAATAGCGACTCCTTCTATTTTAAAGTTTGAGGATTTGGAAATGGATACAGATCAAAAAATGGTAAAGAGAGCTGGAAATGTCATCAAATTAACATCAAGAGAATATAACTTGTTGGAATTTTTTCTTAAAAATCCGCAAAAAGTTATTTCCAGAATGGACATTTTAGAAAATGTCTGGGGTGTAAATTTTGATTTCGGGACAAATGTAGTTGATGTATATGTGAATTATTTACGTAACAAAATGGACAAGAATTTTGATACCAAAATTATTCAAACTGTTGTTGGAATGGGTTATATCTTACGCAGTGGATCTTAAGAAATTTAAAATGACCTTAAAAACTCGAATTGCAGTTACCTTTTCTTTGATAACTGCTTTTATCGTAATCACGTTAAGTATTAGTATTTATTGGTTTTCTTATACTTATAACGAAATTCATTTTTTTGATCGCTTACATGAACGAGTTCGAATTGCTTCCCAATATCATATTGGCGAATCCCAACTCGGATCGAAATTTATTGAAGAAATTAGACAACAACACTTACAACTGCTTCCTCAAGAAAGTGAATTTATAATTTCATTCGATTCTGAAAAGAATGAATTTATAATTCCAGATTCTGTGCTTGAAAAGTTTGGTGAAATCTATTTTCAAAAAATAATTGATTTTAAAAGTGCTGAATTCAGAAATGAAGATATTTTAGCTTATGGTAAAAAATATGATGACACTTCTGAGAAGTTTTTAGTTATCGTAAGCGCTTACGATCAACTTGGTGTTGAGCAAATGACCGATTTACGATCAAAACTCGTTTCTTTGTTTATAGTTTATCTTATTGCCGTTTTTATTTTGGGGCGTATTTATGCAACTCAAATTCTTAAACCTCTCAAGAGAATTATTCAAAATGTTAATCAAATTCGTTCTAATAATTTATTTGTCCGTTTAGAGGAAGAAAAAGAACATGATGAAATTGGTGAAATCGCTCTTACTTTTAATCGTCTATTAGATAGAGTTGAAACAACTATTGAGATTCAAAATAATTTTATTTCGAATGCTTCACACGAGTTAAAAAATCCATTAACTGCAATTTTAGGTGAATTAGAAATCACCTTGTCAAAATCAAGAACCGCTGATGAGTATCGTTGTTCAATGGAGAATATTTCTAGAGATGCTAGTAGATTGCATTCATTAACCTTGCATCTTTTACGTTTAGCTCAAACAAGTTTTGACGAATCGACTATAACAGAGCAAGAGTTCAGAATTGATGAATTATTATTTGATATTAAGCAAGACCTGGAAGAATCAAATCCAATTAATCAAATACATATTATTTTAGAAAATCTACCTGAAAATCCAGATGATTTTCTTATTCGTGGAAATGAAGATTTAATCAAAATTGCCCTAACTAATATTATTGAAAACGGGTGCAAATTTTCAAAAAATGATATAGTAACCGTTCATATCGAACGAAATCCGAAGTCCATTACAGTAATTGTTAAAGATAAAGGTGTTGGTATTCCTAAAGATGAATTAAAGAATATTTATGTGCCGTTTTTTAGAGCTTCCAATGTGAGAATGTTCAATGGGTTTGGTATTGGACTTCCATTAACCAATAAAATTATCAGTATGCACTTAGGTGAATTACATTTTTCATCTGAGGTCAATATGGGAACAACCGCAAGAATTACACTAATTACACCAAGTAAAAACTAGTTTAAATGGTGTAATTAATCACATTTATTCTTGAGTTCCAACAGAAATGATTCTTGCAGCCCAAATTTTTAGTTCGTCTAATAAAGTATAAATCGTAGGTAGTAAAATTAGAGTTACAAATGTAGAGAAAAGTAGTCCTCCAACAATTGCACGTGCCATAGGAAAATATGGAGGGCCATCTCCACCAATTTGTGTTGAACCAACGGCTAAAGGAATCAGACCAAGAACAGTCGTTCCTACTGTCATTAAAATTGGGCGTAATCTATTTTTACCAGCTTCAGAAATAGCATCTTTTCTAGTTAAACCTTCTGATCTTAATTGATTGATATGATCAATTAAAACAATTCCATTATTAACCACAATTCCCATTAGAATTAGAATCCCAATCATTGCCATTAATGAAAACGTGGTATTAGTAATTAAGAAGAACCAATAAACACCAAAAACGGCAAACAAAATGGATGTAATAATACTTAAAGGATAAATAAGGGATTCGAACAAAGCTGCCATAACTATATAAATGAGAACTAACGCTAATAACATGTTAAATAACATGGAGTTCATGGCTTCATCACCATTTCTAAAACTTCTTGAAAAGCTCCAGCCGTAACCAGTTGGGTAATTTATTTGATTCATTACTTCTGTTAGTTTCGGATTGATTTCATCACGTGTAACGCCTGCATCGAGATTAACGGTTACGGCCAAAGATGTAACTCTGTTTTCTCTGAAAATTCGTTGCGGCCCACCTGCTGAAGTAATCGAAGCAAGATTACTGAGCTGAATGGGTTCTGAGCCACTTACAGGCAAAGTAAGGCGTTTTAAATCATCAATACTTTGTTTATCTGTTTCTTGAAAAGACAACATTACATCAACCTCAGAAAATTCGAGTTTAATTTTTTTCATTTGTTGACCTCTTAAAGCAGAAGAAACCATACCTGCCACATCTCTAGAACTTAAACCAGCTAAAACTGCTCTCTCTCTATCAACTTCTAACCTAACTTCTTGATTACCAGATTCTGCTGCAGATTTGACATCAATAAGACCTTTAATTCCTGATAGTCGTCTTACAACTTCTTGCGAAATTTTGATTAACTCTTGTGTGGACTCTCCAATAACATGAACGGTTAATTGTTCATTTCCCATCATACTCCGCCAATCAAAAACAGGGTTTGCAATAGCTAATTTAGGAAGTGCTTCTCTTATTTCTTTCTTAATCTGTTCATTATCTTTTTCATAATCATCTTCTTTAAGCAAGATAGTAGAGTTGGCAAAATTTGTATTATAGTATGAATAAACTGATTCTATTTCGAATTTGTCTTTATTTGCATAAAGGTACTCTTCAATTTCAAAGACGGCTTTTTCAACTTTTTCAACGGTATAATTTCCATTCAAATTATAGAAAAGGCGAATTTGTCTACCCTCTTCATCGTCAAACATATTTGTTTTCACAAAGTTCATTGGAATAATGGAAACTACAATTACCCCTAAAAGTAAAGCAACCGATGAATACCGATGATCGCTTAACCAAGTTAATAAGGAACTATATTTTTGAGTTATTTTTTCGAAAAATTTTGACTCATTACTCATATTTACCGCCTTTAATTTCACTGAAATTAGAGGAATAAGAGTAAGTGATACGGCAAGTGATGCAACCAAGGAAATTATAATGGAAATGGATACATGTTCCAAATAAATGGCAACCATATCCCCTTGATTAATAATATTTGGAAGAAATACAATAATTGATGTTAAGGTTCCGGCAGTAACAGCAATTCCAACTTCTTTAACGGCTAGAACACTTGCTTTAACTTTTTCTTTGTAACCAAAAACTGCACCATTTTTTTGTGCTAATAATTGATGTCTGTGGATATTTTCTGTAACTACGACTGCGTTATCAACAAGCATTCCTACAGCAAGCATTAAACCCATCATACTTAAAATATTTAAAGAATATCCCATAAAGTACATACAGCCCAAAGTAACTGTTAACGAAAACGGAACCGCTAAAGCAACCATTAAGGTTGTTCCAACAGATCTTAGAAATACAAAAAGAATTAAGACAGAAAATAAACCACCAATCATTCCAGAGTTCAATAAATCAGTAATAGATGAAACAATTCCTTTCGCTTGATTATTCATTTCAAACAAAGAAATACCTTTCATTTCAGGCATTTTTTTAATTTCATCAACTTCTTTATTTACTAAATCAACTACTGTTACGGTGTTTGCACCTGACTCTTTATAAACATCTAAACCAATAGCATATTTCATGTCTAAATGGCGTCCGTAATCGATAATTGGTAAAGCATAAGCAAGATTTGCTACATCTTTTAAACGTAAGTTTTTCTCTCCAATTACAATTTCACTTAGTTCTTCAATGGAGTTTAGCTCCCCAATTGGCCTAACTAAATAACGTTTGTCATTAAAATTGACTTTTCCAGCAGAAACCGCAAAATTTTCGCGCCTGAGAATTGAAACCAAGTCATTTATATTAACTCGGTATTGTTCAATTCGCTCAGGAATTAAATCAATTCTGACTTGCTTTTTTTCTACGCCATATAACTCAACTTTTGAAACACCTTCAATTCGTTCAACACGTTGTTTCAAATTCCTGAAAAGTAAATCATACGAATTTGACATATCCTTGTAACTTGAGACACGTAAATTTAAAACAGGTTCATCTTGAGCTGAAAATTTTCTCACAAAGAATCGCTCAACATCATCAGGAAGTGTATTTCGAATCCCATCAATTTTCTCTTGAACTTGAATAACTTTCCTATCCATATTCGCATCCATACCAAACCGAACAAAAATCCCTGTTCTGTTTTCTTCTGAATTAGAATTCATGTATTCAATTCCCTGAATAGTTGCAATTGCTTCCTCAATAGGACGAGTAATTAATTGCTCAACTTCTTCAGGTGTAGAATTAGGATATGGAACCTCAATAAATATTCCTGGAAAGCTAATATCAGGGAAATATTCTAAGGGTAATAAACGAGATGCTATACCACCAACTAAGAGCATGGTTATAAAAACCATAACAGTTGTAACTGGTTTTTTTATGGAAAAATCGGCAATATTCATACTTTTTCCACCGATTCAAATTTCTTACGATCCATAATCATATACATTACAGGTATTACAACTAAAGTCAATAGTGTTGAAACGGATAAGCCTCCAATTACTGTGATTCCCATAGGAGCACGGATTTCTGCTCCTTCCCCTAAACCTAGAGATAAGGGTAATAAGCCTAAAACAGTTGTTAGTGTGGTAATTAAAATTGGTCTTAATCTTGTTTTTCCAGCTTCAGCAATTGCTTCCATTTTTGCCATTCCTTCACTCCTGAATTGATTTATACAGTCGATTAGTACAATTGCATTGTTTACTACAATTCCGGCTAATAATATTAACCCAATGAAAACTACTACGCTTACCGTCGAGTTAGTAAAATAAAGTGCCCAAACTGCTCCAATTAGAGCCAAAGGAATAGTAAATAGAATCACAAATGGATGAATTAAGGATTCAAATTGAGAAGCCATAACCAAGTAAACTAAAAACACAGCTAAACTTAAAGCAAACAATAATGAATCAAATGAAGAGGACATTTCATCGTTTTGTCCACCTAATTTCAAATAGGTTCCATTTGGAATTGAAATCGTTTCAAAAATTTCATTTACCTCTTTTGTTGCAGTTCCTAAATCACCATACGATAAGTTTGCAGTAATAATTGCGGTTCTCTGTTGTCCAATTCTTCTAATTTCACCAGGTCCATTTGCAACTGTAATTTCAGCAACAGCTGCTAATGTTAACGGTCTTGCAGATTTCGGGTTAACTACAAACTGTTTAATTTCGTCAAGAGTTTTTCTATCATCTTCACGTGTTCTAACTAAAACATCAATTTTACGATCTCTATACGAATAACGAGTAGCAACATCACCACGAACTTTGCTAACAACATCATTTGCGATTTGAGAAGTTGATAAACCTAATGAAGCAATTTTTTCACGATCAAATTGAATCTGAATTTCAGGTTGTCCCGATTCCATAGTCGACTTCACATCAGCAAATCGATCATTTTGATTTAATTTATTTGCAATTTCATCACTTACTTTTTTCAAATCACTTAATTGGAATCCCATTACCTGAATTTCAACAGGTGTATTGAATGAAAATAAAGCAGGACGAGAAAATTTATAAGCTAAACCTGGGATTGAACTTAACTCCGTTCGCAAATTAGTCATTGCTACTTCTTCATCTGCTTTTTTAGAACCTTTTTGCAAAACTACATTTACTTCGCCCCAATTTTCGCCACCCTCATTAGGATTGGCATCCATTCTATTTCCAGAACCAGCAACTGAGAATGTGGTTTTAATATCATCAAAACCTTTTGCAGAAGCTTGAACCATACGAATCGCTTCATCTGTTCGTGCAATTGGGGTTCCGATTGGCATTTTAAACTCTATTGAAAACTCACCCTGTGACAATGCAGGAATCAACTCAACGCCTAATTTTGGCACCATCATAATGGATACAATAAATAAGGCGATTGCACTTCCAAGAACTAACAACTTATTTCTTAATGCCCAATAAATTATAGTTGGATAGTAATTCTCTATAGATTTATATCCTTTTTCAAATAAGTTCAATACAGGATTTAATATCCATAAAATGGATTTTGATATTAATCTAATTACCCAAACAATACCTTTTACAATCCAAGATGGAATACTAACAAAAATGAACAAACGTGTTTGTTGCATCCATCCACCAAACTTGGTTTTGGGAATTCTTCGTTCAGAAACTACCGGAACTTCTTTTGTTCTTTGAACACTTGCAAGCATTGGAATTAACGTTATAGCAACAAATAAAGATGCCAATAATGAGAATGTTACAGTTAATGCTTGATCTCTAAACAATTGGCCTGCAATACCTTCTACAAATACTAAAGGGAAAAATACGGCAACAGTTGTAAGTGTAGAAGCAATAACTGCAGTTCCAACATCACTTGCACCTTTTAGGGCTGAGTCTTTTGCTGTAAATCCACGTTCTTTGTACTTAGAAATACTTTCGAGAACTACAATTGAATTATCAACTAATAAACCTATGCCAAGAGCAATACCACCCAAACTCATAATATTCATTGAAATATCATTGCCATACATCAAATTAAATGTTGCAATAATGGAAACTGGAATAGAAACTGAGATAATTATAGTGCTCCAAAAATCTCGCAAGAACACATATAGTACAATAACTGCTAAAAGTCCGCCGATTATTCCAGCATTTATAACTTCATCAACGGCTTGTGAAATAAAGGTGGACTGATCATAAACTTTAATTAAAGAAACTGTTTTTGGAAGAATTTCTTTTACTCTAGTCATTCTCTTTTCAACAATTCCTGCAACTTGAATCGTATTAGCATCACCCTCTTTATAGATAGCTATTTCAACTGCTTCTTCGCCATTTAATCGTGTAATCGCTTCTCTTTCTTTAAACGATTGAACAACTTTTGCAATGTCTCTCACATAAACGGGTTTGCCTTCTCTATTATCAACAACTAAATCTTCAATGTCTTTTAGAGACTGAAATTGATTTAAGGTTCGAACAAGCATTTGTCGAGATCCCTCTACAAGTCTTCCCCCAGAAATATTGATATTTTCTCTTTGTAAAACATTAACTATCTGTTCCATTGAAACAGAAACAGACGATAATCGTTGCTCATCTACTAAAACTTGAATTTCTTCTTCAAATCCACCCGAAATTTTTACCGATGCAACACCTTCTGCAGATTCAAGTTCTTTTTTAATTTGTTCGTCTGAGATTCTGCGTAATAATTTTAACTCATTTATTTTTGATATATCAAGTGTTTCTGATGCATACGAAACTACTCCTGTTTTGGCCTCTTCATCTTTTTGAATAGAAACAGCATATCGTAAAATTGGATCAAGAGATGGATCAAAACGTAATAAAACTGGTCTTTTTGATTCTAAAGGAAGCTGAATCGCATCTAATTTTTCACGAACTTCTTGACTTGCTCCTTCACTATCTGTTCCCCATGTAAATTCTAGAGTAACATCACTTTGTCCAGAACGTGAAATAGATCGCACATTTTTCACATTCTTAACAACTCCAAGCGCTTCCTCAATTGGTTTAGTTATCAAATTTTCAATTTCTGCGGGTGCTGCATTTTGAAACTCAGTTCTAACCGTTATTGTTGGATAACTTAAATCTGGAAGTAAGTTCATTTTTAAACGCGACTGCGATACCATTCCGAATAAAAGTATCGCAACAGTAAACATGCTTATTGTAACACGTCTGTTTACGGATAATTCAATAATTTTCATTTAGCTAAAGAAATGATGTGAACCTTTGCGCTATCTTTTAAGCTATTTTGACCTACGGTTACAACTGTATCACCAACTGCAATATTTCCCGTTAAAAGTTCAATCCTTAACCCATTTGCAAAGCCAGTTTTTACTGGCATTTTCATGCTTAATCCATTTCTTATTACAAAAACAGTTTCTGCGCCATCTTCTAAATTAACCGCTTGTTTATGAACAAGCAGAGCGTTATTGTGCATATCAAATTCTATTTGAATACGAGCAAACATTCCTGGACGTAATCTGTCAGATTCATCACTTACAGCTATTGTTACTTTAAATGTTCCTGTTTGAGGATCAACGATTGGACTTACTCTTAATACTGTACCTGTAAAAGTCTGATTATCAAAAGCATCAACTTTTAAATTCGTTTTCTGATTTGGTTTGATTTTCCCCATTTCATGCTCAGGGACATATAAAACAGCTAATAATGGATCGAAATCAGTAATTGTAAACATCGAAGCATTCGTAGCAATCATATTGCCTTCTTTAATCATTCTCTGAGATACAACTCCGGAAATTGAAGCTTTTATTTCGGTAAAATTCAAATTCAGTTTGGCTAACTCAAGACTTGCTTTTTGTTGTTCGTACTGAAAGCGATTGTCATCAAAAGATTCACTACTTATTAATCCTTTTGTAAATAAATCTTTACTTCGTTTGTAATCGTTTTCCAATTTTTTTAAAGAAGCTTCTGCTCTTTGAACCTCAAATTTATATTGTCTATTATCTAATCGAGCTAAAACTTGCCCTTCAATTACTTTATCACCCTCTTCGACTAACACTTGCTCAATCATCCCTGAAAGATTTGCAACTACAATAGCCTCATTTTCTGCTTCCAATTTCGCGGTTGATGAATAATAAGCCGAAACATTTCCAATTTTAGCCGTCGCTGCTTCAATTGGAATTGTGACTAGTGAATCTGTTTTTGGATTATCTTTTGATTGTGATTCTTCACCACATGATATGAATGAAGATGAAATAATAAGTACTGTAAGTATTGTGAAAAATGTTTTTGTCGTGCGATTCATAGCTATTCAATTTTTAGATGAGTTATTGCACACTACGCACCGTTTCTTTATTCAGTTACAACTTTGGTATGAAACGCTATTTATTAAAGGTGCATTTTATTTATGTTTTGAAGACGTTTTATTATTTCGGGTACAGTATTTGTACTTTCATTTAAAAAAAGCAGATTTAATCCCTTTAAATCTGTACTTTTCTAAAATCACAATTTATTTTAAATCTTAGTTCAGAGCCCCATAAACTAACATGAAACGCAAGAGTTTTATCAAATTACTTGCTGCCGGAACCCTTAGCTTACACGCACCGGCAATTATAACTGCAAAAAACAGCAGTTCCAGTGGGGAATTGATTAAACCTAGAAAAGTTAGACGTGGTGATGTTGCAGCTATTGTATCTCCTGCAGGTTCAGTTGTTAGAAGCTCTGATATTCAAGAAGCCGTTAGAGAAGTAAAGAAATTAGGTTTAATTCCAAAATTAGGAGAAAATTTAGGTTCCCGTTGGGGTTATCTTGGTGGCTTAGACTCTGAAAGAGTAAATGATTTTCATGCAGCTTTTTCAGACCCAAAAGTAAATGTAATCTTCCCTATTCGTGGAGGTTATGGTTCTAGCAGATTATTACCAATGCTTGATTTTGAGCTTATAAAAAACAATCCAAAAGCATTTATTGGCTATTCTGATAATACTTCATTGCTTATTGCAATGAATCAATTTTCAAATATTGTAACGTTTCATGGGCCTAATGCACTTTCCGATTGGACTCCATATACTCGAGACAATTGGAAAAAAGTTCTGATGCAAAGTTCTCCCGCTGGTATTTTCGAAACTCCAAGTAAACGACATATTGATGACGATCCAGATTTTATGCGTATTTATGGAGGCAAAGCAAGAGGTCAATTAATGGGAGGAAATCTATCCTTAATGATTCAGACTTTGGGAACAGAATGGGAAATTGATACTCGTGGAAAAATCATTTTCTTTGAAGATGTTAATGAACCACTCTATAAAATAGATAGAATGTTAACCCATTTATGGTTGGCAAAAAAGCTTCAAGATGCAGCTGGTTTTGCGGTTGGACATATTACGAATTACAAAGAAGACACCGGTAATACCACTCGTTTAGATTTAATCGATGTAATTCGTGATCGATTCGAACCACTTGGAAAACCCTGTTATATTGGCCTAACAACTGGTCATCTGTCAAATATGTTAACTTTACCAATTGGTATTGAAGTCGAGATTGACGCAGATAAAGGTTATTTAAAAGCTATTGAAAGCGCTGTTAGCTAAAAAATATGTTAGGGATTAAAAACGGCGTTTTTCGTTTTAAAATTCTAGGACTTCAGATTACTGTTGAAATTTTGATGCCCCTTGCTTTGCTAATATTAGCATGGGTATTATCGGAAAAATATTTTCCTTCTGTAATTTATCTTCATAATAGCTCAAATTATATTTTACTTGGGGCAACAGGTTCAATAAGCTTATTGCTTTCTATTCTATTTCATGAATTTGGACACGCATATGCTGCCAATATTTTGCACATTCCCATTGAACGAATCCATATTTACCTTTTTGGAGGAATGGCAGAACTTAGGCACAGACCTTTAATTCCAATTCAAGAGTTTTTTGTTTCTATGGCTGGGCCAATTGTCTCTGGGGTTTTATCTCTTTTATTTTTTATTATCCTTTATAGTCTTGATCCCAAAACTCAATCTTTAGCGTATTTCTCTGTTCATTTTGTTGCATTCATGAACTTGATATTAGCATTTTTCAATTTAATACCCGTTTTTCCTTTAGATGGAGGAAGAGCACTACGAGCATTAATTTGGAGGAAAAAACAAAACTTTTATAGCGCTTCAAAACTTATGCACCGTTTAAGCTCAGGTTTTATTGGCTTATTTTTTCTAGTAACTCTCATTCTTTTTTTTACAGTAGATAGCTATCATTCATTTTGGCTAGGAACGTTTGGTTTTTATACGGCCTACCTATTAATGAGCGCTAAATCGGAGCTTACAGCAAATCCAGAATTCTCCGAATTAATTTTTAAAGTTGATACAGACTCCAGCCCAGCTCAAATAATCGACAAGATAATGGAAGTTAATCCAGATGCTTTAAAAAATGCCGTTATCCCTGTTTTTATAGCTGAAAAATTTGAATTTATTCTTTACGGTAAAGAAGTTCTAAAATCTTTTCACTCAAACCTTACACTAAACGATATACTAAAAAAACCAGAACTTGGAACGTATATAAATATTCAAGATCGCTCCACTTTTTCTGCTGATTTAAAATTTCAAGCTGAGTTTATTCCTGTTTTTATAGGAAATGAATTCTCAGGTTTGTGCGATGCTTTTGAAATGACTTTTTGGTTAAATGAAAAGAAAAAGCTTTAAAGATATTTTTTTGATCTTAGTTTTCAACAAAATAATCGGCGATTAAAACGATTTGAATAGATAAAAACCGATAAAATTGACTTATGGGAGTGGATTCATCTTTTAATTTTATAAAATGGACTTATTTTAAAAAAGAGTATTTCAGCAAAATATTCGGCGATTGAACACTATTGGAAAAGGATGAAAAACTACAAATTAGATTTTTTGGAGTGGTCTAAATTACGGGACATATTTATAACCTATTCCATGAACTGTTAAAAGATGTCTTGGTTGCGATGGTTCAGGCTCTATTTTTTGGCGTAAACGTAAAATGAAATTATCAACGGTTCGTGTTGTTGGTAAATCTTGATAACCCCAAACATTGGTTAATAACTCATCTCTTGATATCACATTATTAGCATTTTCTGAAAAGAAAAGTAATAATTCAACTTCTTTGTGTGATAAATTCAATTCGTTTTCACCATTAAAAACTTGCCATGTTTTTGGATGAATCATTACCATTCCAAAAGATATTTCTTCTTTCATAGAAGTTAATGAAGAACTTTTTTGATTAGAGTATCTTCTTAATACAGCTTTAACTCGGGCTAAAAACTCTCTCAAACTAAACGGTTTGCTTATGTAATCATCAGCCCCTAATTCTAAGCCTCGAACTTTATCTAATTCTTGAGAACGTGCAGTTAGAAGTATTAAACCAGATTTAATCTCATTCTTTTGCATGTGTTTAGCTAAATCGAAACCGGAAACCTTTGGCATCATCACATCAGAAATGACTAAATCATAATTATTCTTATTTAATTTTTGAATTGCCATTTCGCCATTATCTGCAGTATCTACTTCGTAACCTTCAAATTCTAGATTATCTGCAATTCCGCTTCTCATGTCGGGTTCGTCTTCAACTACTAATATTTTAAATTTCATAATCTTTATATTTTATAAAGTGTACAATTTATTTTTTTAGGAATTACTCTTAGCCAATTACGCAAATCTTCTAAAATAGATTTCATCTTTGAAAATATTATTCGGACCAATTGTTAAACTGAATTCGAAATATTGTTCCTTCATTAAGTTTACTCATAACTTCGATTTTTCCACCACAAGCATTTACCATTTCTTTTACCAACGATAAGCCCAAACCTGTACCTTTGGTCTGTTGATTTAAGGGATTTTCAGCTCTAAAAAAAGGTTCATAAATTAAAGATAAATCTTTATCTGCAATTCCAGATCCGGAATCTTTCATTTCTAGAAAAACATGCTTGTCTTTTTTAAAGGTCTTAATTCTAATTCTCTTTTCATCTTTACTATACTTAACTGCATTGTCAAGTAAATTAAGTATGATCTCTGTTATATCGTTAGGATCTGCATAAATATTTTGAATGGATTTATCTAATTCGACAGTCCTTTGAAAACCGTTTTTATCTAAGAATATTTCATATTGTGCTAAAACTAATTCAACTTTTTCATTTAAATCAACAGCTTGAAACACATATTTTTTTTTACCCGAATCTATCTTCGAAAAATTTAAAATGGTATTAATTAAATGAGTTAGACGCTCTGTTTCAGAAATGATAACCCTATAATAATTATTCTTTTTCTCTTCTTTTACTCTTCCCAATTCAAGAGTTTCTGCATTCATTCTTATTAGTGCTATCGGCGTTTTTAACTCATGTGAAACGTTTGCCACAAAATCAGTTTTTAATCTCGATAATTCTTTTTCTTTTTTATATGTTTTGTAAAATAGAAACATAGCAAAAGAAAGTATTATAATTAATAAGCTAATAACTACAATAGAACGAGTTTGCTTCCATTGTCGGAGTTCTTCTAATGAATTATTACTTATTTGAATCATGAGTTGAATATCAGGCCAAACCCATAACGCTTCTTCAAAATAAAAAGCTGATGAATTAAACTCTTTTTTTTGATAAATAATTCGATTGACACTACTTTGTTTTAAAGCTAATTGAATTGATTCATTCGAATTTAGAAATAACACAGGTATCAATTCATTTCTCAGAAATTTATCTTTATCGAGAATTAATAGTTCATTCTTTGGATAATTTCTACAAATTAAAATTGAATCATTTATTGAACCGATTTTTATTTGATTCGTTGCTTCTTTACTAAATTTTCCGTCCTCTTGCTTAAGGAATTCTCCAAATGAATAATTTGCACCTAAATGCTCTAATTGTGAACCATCTTTATCTAATTTTACCCATGAAAGTAGAAAACTATTCTTCCTTTCCTCAATTATTCTACCAGCATCACTAAAATATGAAAGCACTATTTCTCTGATTTGTTGATTTATAGAAAAGTGTAGATTTTGCAATTGCCGATTTTGAACATCCGATACTATCTCTTGGTCTTCTTGTGCATTTAAAAAAGTATTTATGCTAATAATAAGCACCGGTAGACTCATTAGAGAAATTAATATGATTATAAAATTCCTAAATTCGTTTTTTTTATTCACTTAAAAATTTCTTTTAAATCTTACCATTTTCTTGAAGACTCTGTTTAACTTGCTCAATTGGGAAATCATAATTATTCCAAATTTTAAAAGCCGCACTACCCTGCCTAATCAACATTTCAAGACCATTTAAACAATATGAAACACCTATTTCTTCAGCATGTCTTAAAAATAATGTTTTAGCAGGATTGTAAATTAAGTCATAACACACAAGTGGTTTAACTTTAATTAAATCAGTTTTTGGTATTGGAGATTTATCCTGCAAATTCGTCATCCCTAAAGGACTTCCGTTTACCAGAATTAGTTTATCATTTTCATCAACAAAATCCGTCCAATTTTCATACGACAACTGATGTGACTCTGGCGTCCTTGAAATTATATAAACAGATCCAATCTCTAAATGCTTTAATCCAGCTTCAGCGGCTCTGGATGCCCCACCGGAACCAAAAATAAAGGCTTTTGTAATTTTGCTTAGCTCTGGTATTTGCTTTAATGGATAAACAAAACCATCTACATCAGTATTTTCAGCGTGAATTATATTTTCAACTTTATAGATAACATTAGCCGCATTTAATTTTTTTACTAAATCAGACTTTTGGTCTACTAAGCTTAATATTTTTTCTTTATAAGGAATTGTAATATTGAAACCCACGCATAATTCATGGTTCAACACATTTGGAATTAAATGAAAATCAGTATTTGAAACGTCAAGAGCAAGGTATTCAAAATCTAAATTGAAGAACTTGGCAGCAGTATTATGCATAAGTGGCGAAACTGAATAGTATGTTTTTTCGCCAATTAATGCCGCAAAGGGTACTTTTTGATTGGGTAAGTTTTTTATAAAGTCTCGAATGTTCATTTTTGTAAAGTAAAATTCATGTTCAAATTTGGCCTAAAAAGCTTATTTAAATGCTTAGATTTTCCCACCAAATATTTGACCAAACTCTTCAAATAAATGTTTTCCTAGTTTTGTAAACATAGCCGAATAATCTGCACTTATAAAATATAATGCTTTTCTTAAGTCATTTATTAATAAAGGAGTATCTGTCAATAAAGAATCGTTTTCAATAATTCGATCCCAATCAAAAGCTTGATTAAACTGCTGACCATTTTGTTGCATTAACTGTTGAAAACCAAAGGCAATTAATCCATAGGCAAATGTTGTAGGGTGCATACCATCCAAGGAAAACACTCCACCATGAATTAATTGTTCTGTTGATTCATTTAGTTCTGGGAATTGAGTATCAATATTTAATGAATTATCATTATTTACTAAATACCGAGTTTTTTTATTTTTTCTTAAAGCTCTAATTGCTGCTGCCGGAATAACTTCATTAAATTCTCCCTGATGTAACTTTTCAACTATAGCATATACATCTAGGACTTTCCACCCATGCTTGTGAGCAGTTTCTTTAATACTATAATTATACTCAAGCAGAGTAGTTTGAATGTGAATCAATTCCTTTTCTGTTAAAAAAGGATGGATATCTTTATCAAAATCATTTTTTTTAACCCAAATATGAGTGTAAATACATTCACCTTTTAGCTCAATTTTCTGTAATAATGGGACTTTAGTAATATCAGGAATCGTTGCCGTATAAATATGATTTATTGATAAAGCCGAGAGTTGTAAAGCTAAATTTTCGAATGACTGCCGAAATAAATTAGTCGGATAAACTGTAACATATCTATCAAAAGGCTTTTTAAGTAAATCTTCTTCTGTAGCTTCAATAACCTTTAAATCTGTTAAAGCACCTATTAAATTGTTAGCCCCCAAATAAACAATAAAATGCTCAATCCCACCATGGTCACTGAACCATTTCACATTTGAAAATAAACTTGAATTCGACTCAAATGGAGATAAATTTGGATTGATAATTTTTCTCGCAGCAGTATAAAACGCATTTTGTGGCAAGAGTTGAAAACGGTTTCCAACAGAAATCTTTCTCTCAAGAATATGCCTACAATCCGCATCGGTTAAAAGAAAAACATCATTTACAGTGGCACTAAATAAACTTTGATTAGAATATGGTTGATTGAATTCTCTTTGCTGAAGGAAAAGTGACCAATTTAATTCCCAATATCGTTTTATTCGAAGTAAAGTTGAAACAATTGAATTCGATACAAGAAAGGCATCATCCCAACCAATATCAGTCCCAAATTCTTCTTCTATCCCCTTAAGTAGGCTTTCCATATTTAAAGGAATTCCCCCTTGTGCCGTAAATGAAACGGTTTCAAATAGATTATCTTCTAATAGTTTAGCTAGAATTGAAGGGTAAGAAAATTTGGTTGAACAAACAGCTCCATTTTGAAACCCTAGTGTTAAGGAATCGCCTAATGTAATTAAGGGGTATTTTTTGGGAGTTTTTTTCTTCATTGAAAAGACAATCAGATTGGCTTAGTTTAGTGAAGCAATATAAAATTTCAAAATCTAAACGTCTAATCAGTGATTAATAATGCACCTCTTTTTCGAGTTATGTAATTCCATGCCCACTGAAATAAAACAATAATGCGATTATTAAAGCCAATTAAGAAGGCAATATGAATAAAAATCCAAGTAAACCAAGCAGGAAATCCACTAAGTTCAAAACCAAAAACAGTTCCAACAGCTTTGTTCCTCCCAATTACAGCTAAACTTCCTCTATCCCAATACACAAAGGGTTTTACGGATTCACCTTTTATTATTTTATGAATATGCTTAGCAAGATAGGCACCTTGTTGCATAGCAACTGGTGCAATTCCCGCTAAAGGTCTACCTGTACTGGGATCAATTACATGTGCAATATCGCCAATTACATATACAGAGTGTTCTGAATCTATCTGTAATGTTGGATTAACTTGAACTCTTCCTTGTTTATCGACTGTACAATTAAACTGTTCTTTTAAGCGTAAAACTAAATTAGAACTCTTAACTCCGGCTCCCCATAAAACTGATTCTGTTACTATTTTTTCTCTTTTCCCATCTTTTTCAATTTCTACAAAATCAGATTCAATTTGAGTTACTTTAGTATTTAACAAGATTTCAACTCCTAAATTTTTTAAATTTTTGAGTGCTTTTTCACTCAATTTTTCAGAAAATCCAGATAAAATTCGTTTGCCTGCTTCTACTAATATAATTCGAGCATGCTCAGACTGAATCGATCGAAATGAACCTTTAAGAGTTGTTTTCGTCATTTCTGCAATTGCCCCGCATAGTTCAACACCTGTTGGGCCGCCACCGATTACAACATAAGTCATCAGCGCTTTTTGTTTTTCTGAATCTGTTTCTATCTCCGCTTTTTCGAGAGGATATAAAATTTTTGATCTCATTTTTAAAGCGTCTTCAATTGATTTTAAACCAGGCGCGTTTTTTTCCCAAGAATCGTTTCCAAAATAAGAATTACCAGTACCTGCTGCTACAATTAGCATGTCATAAACATAGGTTCCATTTTTAGTGATTACAGATTTATCTTGAGCGCTAAAACCTATCACCTCATCTTGAACAAATCGTATATTTTTTTTGGATGATAATGCCGAACGAATTGGATAAGCAATATCACCAGGAGAAAGTCCTCCAGTAGCAACCTGATACAACAATGGCTGAAATAAATGATGATTTCGGCGATCAATTAATGTAATCTCAACATCCGCACTTTTAACTTTTTTGGCGAAATATAAACCACCGAATCCGCCTCCTATTACAACTACTTTCTTTTTCATTAGCTAAACTCCTACAAAATTCTCCAATTTTTTGAATTTGAAAACTACTTATACTTCTCTAATCAATTTATTCCTCATAAAATTAAAAGAGAAATTCTTTTAATTTCGGAAGCGTTTTCATATTCAGACTAATTAGTCTTTTAATTATATTTACTCAAAAGTACGGTAATTACTTTCTTTTTCAATTACTATTGATAAAAATAAAGAATTGATTCCAGTGTTTTTGTAAGAATTTAGAAATTGACTTCATTTTCCAAATCTTGATCGAACTCTAAAATGTTTATTTCAGCAAAATAATCGGCGATTGCAAGCTATTTGAAAGTGTTTAAATCGACTTATTCAACTTTTTGGACTTTTTAGACTTGACTCAAACTTCAAAAATAATTGTTCAAAGTAACTAGTTAAATAGATATTTAATAAATCCAAAAAGATAGATTTATGACAACAAACGAAAAAACAGATCTTTTTTTAAAGTCTAAAATTATTGCAGTTGTTGGAGTTTCAATAAACAAACCTGGTCCTTCAAATTTGGTTTATGATTTATTTAAAAAACGTAATCTTCCGGTTTTCGGTATTAGTAAAAGTTTAATTGAATACAAAAATGACAAAATATACGCCAATTTAAGCGACCTTCCACAGATTCCCGAAGCTGTTTTCATTGCACTAAACAAGGTTAACACACTAAAAATTACAGCTGAATGTATCGAATTAGGAGTAAAAATGATTTGGATGCATGATCTAATGGGAACTTGCGTTCAAAAGAGAAACTCAGCGAGTAGCGTAAATGAAGAAGCTGTTCAGTTAGCAGAAAAAAACTCTATTATAGTTATTTCAGGAAGCTGTCCGATGCAAATTTTACAGACAGATATCTTTCACTTATGTCTAAATAAAGTGAATTATTGGATGGGCAGAACAAAATAAAAAAGGACTGCTTTTGACAGTCCTTAAAGTAAAATTCAGTAAGATAAGAGTACTTTAAATCGCAGCTTCAGCTTTTTTCTCAACAGTGAAACCGTCGTTTTCAGCTAATTCTTTGAATTTTTGGAGATTTGCCTGTAATGTTTCAGATAAACCGTCAATAAATTTTGATAATTCTTCGCTCGGTTGTCCAAAAAATGTACGATAATCTAAGCTATACTCAATGCGTGTTCTAGTACCATTATCTAAAGGCGTGAAACGAATCGTGCCAGTTTGATTTAGGTTACCGTTGATTGTTATCCAAGCAAAGCGTGTATTTCTTAAATCATCAATAACGTTTGTTGTCCATTGGAAAGTTTCCCCGGCAATTGTTGCTTGATATTGGAATGACTGAGAGCTTAAACGTGTTACTAGTTCTAACTCAGACATGAACTTTGGAAAATCTACCGGATTGCTTAAAAGCTCGTACACTTTGGCCAAAGGCAGATCGATCTCGATTCTTTCGTGCGCCATATTGACTGTTCTTCGTGGGATTGAAAGGTTTATGTATCAGTGTTTTATGTAGATTAGAGTTATCCACATATACTAAATATATACAATTGAAAGGTGAAAATCAATAAAAAATGAAGAAAAGCCCTTCCAGTTGTATTGAATACATCATAATTTTTTGTATTATACTTATCTTTTATCTTTTAAATTCTTAATAACAATGAGTCCGTATTGATAATTCTTAAGACGAGGTTTCTTTTCACTCTCTAAGGTATCTATTCAATTTTATTGAGTTTCTTCAATTTGTTTTCAAACAAATAGGTAAGGGTTACTATGAAAACAGATCTAAAAGTTGATGCAACACTAAATTTAATCTTACCCATCAAATTGAATTCGTTTAGATTATTGAGATTACTAAAACCTTAGGGATTGAACTAAAACCTGAATCAATGATTAACTTAAATCATCAATTTTTTTTATACAAATTGATCTTTGTATTGTAATTCATAAAGTTTTCTATAAAGACCATCTTCAAGTTCGATTAATTCTTTATGCGAACCAGATTCACGAAGTTCACCCTTATGCATCACTATAATCTTATCAGCGTGTAATATTGTTGATAGGCGATGAGCAATTACAATACTAGTTCTTCCTTTCATTACTACTTCAAGTGCTTTTGTTATCAAATGCTCTGTCTCTGAGTCTATATTCGATGTAGCTTCATCTAAAATCAATATTCGTGGATTAAAAACCATGGCTCGAATTAAGCATATAATTTGTCTTTGCCCCATTGAAAGACTAGCTCCTCTCTCATTTAAGACAGTATCATATTCATCTGATAATTTACTTATAAATTGATGGGCACCAAGTAGCTTTGAAGTCGAAATCACTTCTTCTCTTGAAATGTCCGACCTTCCAAGTGTTATATTATCATGTATTGAACCTGAAAACAGTGCATTATCTTGAAGTACTAAAGCGATTGAACTTCGAAGTTGATCTAAATTTAGATTTTTTATTGAAACCCCATCTAAACAAATTTCACCTTTTTGGATATCATAGAATCTGCTAATTAGATTTATAATACTAGTTTTACCTGCACCAGTTGCCCCAACAAAAGCAATCATTTTTCCAGCTTCAGCAACAAATGAAATATCTTTTAAAATATAGGGTGAATCCTCTTTGGTAGAATGATATCGGAACCACACATTTTTGAACTCAATTTCACCCGTTATTTCTTTTAGTTGAATAGCATTTTCAGGTGATGAAATTTCGTTTTGAGTATCTAATACATCAACAATTCGTTCGGTTGCCGCTAAAGCAGATTGTAGCGTATTAAATTTCTCAGAAATATCTCTAATTGGTTGAAAAAACTGTCTTACATATTGTATAAATGCTACTAAAACTCCGAAAGTTAATCCATCAACAATTACACTTGCTCCGCCAAACCAAATCACCAATGCCATCCCGATTGTAGAAAGAATTTCCACTATTGGCCAAAATATTGAAAAATAAAATATCGTTTCAACATGAGCTTTTTTATGCTCAGTATTAATAGCACTAAATCGTTCATATTCTTTATTTTCTCTATTAAATAACTGAACAATACTCATACCCTGAATGTGTTCTTGAATAAATGAATTAAGTCGTGCTACTTGATCTCTAACATTTAAAAAACTAAGCCTTACTTTATTTTTAAATACATTTGTTGCCCAAATTAATACTGGAATTGTTGATAGTGACCATAATGTAAGTTTTACATCCAAAGAGAACATAAAGAAAAGAATAAATACGATTCGTAAAACGTCTCCTAATAAATTCACTACTCCAGTAGATACTAATTCATCTACTGCTTCAATATCATTTGTTGTTCTTGTGACCAATCTTCCAATTGGATTTTTATCAAAATATTGAACGTGAAGGCTTAATAATTTTGAATAAACTGCATTTCGAATACTAAATAGGGTTCCTTGACCTATCCAATTCATTAAATATACATTTGCAACCGTTAAAAGAGACTCTGCAAAAAGCGTCCCAATAATTAAACCCATTATAGCAGTTAATCCCTCCATATTACCAACTGCCACATAATCATCAAGCGCTCTTTGTATCAAAAGCGGACGATAAGGACCTAGAAATGCAATAGCGACAGTTAAACTTAGTGCTAAAATTACCCAGGCTAAAAAAGGATGAATAAATGTATAAAGCCGCTGAATCAATTTTGAATCAACGGCTTTATTGGAGTTCTTTTTAGACATAGTTTGACTTAGAATCTGTCATAGTCATCAAAGTTGTTACGTGGCTTAATAATGTCCTTCTTTTCAGTACTGATAATTCTTCTTTCTGTAGGAGGATTATCATTAAACTGACGTCTTTCAGGTGGATTAAACCCGCGTTCACGTGTATTAGAGCGATACTCACGGTCACGACCAGAATCGAAGCTTCCTCTTTCTCTATTGTCACGTTCTCTGTCAAATCCTCTGTCTCTAGACTCGAAAGATGGGCGAGAAGGTGGTCTTTGATCATAGTTTCTATCGCGTGGCTCGTAGCTCCGTTCTCTAGGTTCGAAACTGCGTCTGTTATCGAAGCTGCGATCTCTATTATCATAGCCTCTATCTCTGTTATCATAACCACGATCTCTTGGCTCAAAACGTCTATTATTATCATAACCACCTCTATTATCATAAGGTCGTCTTCCGCCGCTAGCGCCACCGCGATTACCATAACTACCGCCACCGCCGCTATTAAACGATCTACGTTGAAACCCACCGCTGCGATTACCACCACCGCTATTGTAGCCACCACGACCACTATTACGATTGCCGCCACCTTGAGAAGGTCTTCTAAAACCACCACGACGATCGCCACCTGATGATTTCCTGAAGCCACCTTTAAATTGCTGAGGTCTACTTTGTGTTGGAGTTTTAAATAATCCAGATTCTGTTGCAGGGTCTGTCATAACTGGGCGCAATTCATTGGCAATCCAAGTGTTTTCAAATAAAGCTTTTGCTTCTTTATACAAAACATACTCATTTGTATATCTTGCAGAATAATGCGTTAAAATAAGTCGTTCTACTTCAGCTTCTTTCGCAACTAAAGCGGCTTCTTCGGCAGTAGAATGCATGGTATCTACAGCTTTATCAGCTAATGCTGCACCAAATGTGGCTTCATGTAATAAGAATGTAGCTTTTTTAGCAAGAATTACAGAATTAGGACAAATTCTTGTGTCTGTTATATAAACAAAAGACTTTCCTCTTCTAACCGAACCTACGATATCTAATGAATTTATAACAGTACCGTCTTCAAGTGTAACGTCAATACCCGCTTTTAAATCTTTAAACTGCCAATCTTCAGTTATTCCTAATTCTTGTGCTCTAATGGCATTGACTTTACCTGGTTTATCTTTTTCTTGAAAGCGATAACCTAAACAAAAAATATTATGTACCAACGGTCTGGCAACAACTTCAAATTCGTCTTCATCTATTACAATTCCACCTTCAAATCCTTCTTCTAATTCTATATAATGAATATCAAAAGTAAGATCTGTATTAGTGAATTTTAAATGAAAATCTACATATTCTTTAATGCCAACTGGCCCTACAATGGTAAGTTCTCTTTCTCTTCTTTGAATGTGAAGTGTAGAAACTAATCCAGGTAATCCAAAAAAATGATCCCCGTCTAAATGTGTAATGAATATATAATCTATTTTGGATCGCTTCATGCCGATTTTTAACATCTGCATTTGTGCATTTTCTCCGCAATCGAATAAAAATATTCTACCGTCTCTCCATACTGCAACTGATGGCAGATGTCTATTCGCTGTTGGTGTGGCTGATGAAACGCCTAATGGAACTACGATCATGTTGATTCCTCTTTTTACGTGTTTTATTTACTTGTTCTAATTTAATGTTTGTTTATAGAGTACATGGGATGCTAGTCGTCAGACTACACAAAACCCACAGCTGTATGTTTTCTCTGTTTTTATTTCAATTATAAGGTTGAAAGTTCATTCTCTAGTATTTGCCGTTTATACATGGCATAATAAGCACCTTTTTGGGTAATTAATTCGCTATGAGTTCCTTGTTCATTTATTTTTCCGTTTTCAATTACAACTATTTTATCACACTCTTGAATACTTGATATTCTATGACTTACAATTATGGTTGTTGTGTTATTTAAATCAGATTTAATGTAGTTAAGTATGGCTTCTTCTGTTTTCGTATCTACTGCGCTGAGTGAGTTATCAAATAATAAAATTTCAGGTTTTTTTATTAATGCCCTAGCTATACCAGTTCTTTGCTTCTGTCCACCTGATAACGTTATTCCACGTTCACCAAGCATCGTTTCAAATTGTTTCTCAAAACTGAGAATATTTTCAAATAGTTGCGCATGTTTGGCAGCCTGTTCAATTTCAGTCTTTTCCGCTCTTTCCTTACCAAAAGCGATATTTTCCTGTATTGTATCTGAAAATAAGAAATTTTCTTGAGGAACGTAACCAATACTTTTACGAAGTTTATTTATTGGAATACTTTTTATAGGAATATTATCTATTAAAATCTCACCCGATTTGGGTTCAAATAACCTTGGCACTAGTTGTAGTAAACTCGATTTGCCTGAACCTGTTTTACCAACTATTCCAATTTTTTGACCAGACTCTATAATTAAGCAAATATCGTCTAAAACTATTGATTTACTTTCAGGATAGGAAAATGAAACGTTTTTAAATTCAATTTTACCAATTATTTCTTCCACTTTAGCCGAAGAGTTTTTAAGAATTTCTGAGTCTTCAATTATAATAGGTTCGTTTAAAAAATCTTGTATTCTTTTGTTTGATGCCGCTGATAGTTGAATCAAATTCAATGTATAACCTAAAGAGGCTACAGGCCAAGTTAGATAAATAACATAAATAATGAATTCCGCAATATTACCATAAGTTGCAGTGCCAGCTTGAATTAATATGCCACCTCTCCAAACCACAAAAATAATAGAAAAACCAATTAAGAAGTTTAACATAGGGTAAAACAAAGCATCAACTGCAGAAAGTTTTAGCTTTTTCTTTCTGTATTCATTTGCTTCAATTTCAAACTTTTTAGATTCATTAGTTTCTCTAACGTAGGACTTTATTAATCGAATACTTGAAAATGTTTCTTGAACATTGCCAGCCAAAACAGCATATTGTTCTTGAATCTCCTTTGAAAGTTTATTTATATATCCACTTAACCAATAAGCCATAATAGATAACAAAGGTGTTGGAATTAATGCCCAAATGGTTAAATCAGGATTAACGATTAACATCATAGTGATAATTATTCCTGCCCTAGTAAATGTGTTAACCATATACATAAATGCCGGTCCAAAATACTCTCTTACCCGATTTATATCTTCTGTAACTCTCACATAAATATCACCCGTTTTATTTGCAGCGAAATAGCTCATTGGTAATTTTTGTAAATGAGCATAAAGCTCATTTCGCATATCAAACTCGATATATCTAGATGCAACAATTATAGTCTGACGTGTTAAAAAAAGTAAGTAACCATAAACAGAAATTGCAACGATGAGTAGTAAAGCGTTTTTTGCTAAATCCCAGCCAATATCTCCATTAAAAAGAACCTCAAAATAATCCGAATATTCACCATTATGATTTTTTATTGAATTTTCAACATTATCTAAAGCGAATCGAATTAATACAGGTATATACACTAAAAAAAGATTAGCCACAGTAAGGTATAACACTCCTGTGGCCATTTGTTTTTTATATCTACTAAAATATTTATTTAACGATAAAAGTTCTTTCACTTTTGTTTTTTTAACCTTAACAAATTCGGCATTCGCATCTATTTCCAGCTTTCGGCTAGTCTTAAACCCGATATGTAAGATTCTTCCAAAGAATTACCTTTAAAATAATCTCCTACTAAAGCTAATTTTCCATCCATCCCTTCTACATTGACAAAAGGTCTGTCTAAATGAACTTCAGGAACAGTGTACTTTCTTTTCTCTAACACTGTTGAATCTGGAGAATAGGCAAAATCGCCAATTAAATTAGAGGCACTTTTCAGTAAATGATCAATAATCTGATTTGATTTTAAATCTTTAGCAGCATTAAAAAAATTAGCACTCGAATGTATAGTCAAAATTAAATCTTTTGATTCTGTTTTAACAGATTCGTTAACTATTAGTGCTATATCTTCTCCACTAACTTCTAATACAGCCCAATCCTCTAAAGATCTATTCGGATAAACAGCTGTTAAGGTATAGGTTGCATCATAAATAATGATATCAATATCAGCCAATACTCTTCTTATAGGAGTTTCATCTTGCGTATTTTCTAAAACAGCGTAAGCTTGAGGTGCAGGTAATGCTACTACAACAGCAGCAGCTTCAAACACTTCAAATGTGTTTAGATTAATCATCCACGGAAGTTTCTTTTTTGAATTTGTTCCAATATGAGTAATACCAACAACATGCGCATTAAATTTCACATCACAATACCGAGCCATATAGCCTGCAACAGCGGTCATCCCTTTTGTAGACGTATATAATTCAGAATTATCGTGTAACATTGATGATGAAGAACGTTCTCCATTTACAGAACTACTTACTGTTGCATTTAATTTTTTAATTAGACCTTTATCACTTAATTCACTCATTAAAGCCTTAAATTCGGCACCTTGAGCTAAAATATAAGGTACATGCGTATCTACAGGTACTGGTTCAGCACCTGTTAAAACCGTTGTAAACCGACCTGCCCAGGTAGCTGCCTGTTCAAATACAATTACTTGATGACCTTGTTTTCCTAATTCTCGAGCAACGGTTAATCCTGCGAGACTTGCACCAATAACACCTATTACCATTGGGTTAGTTATTTTAAATGTTTTTGTTATAAAATCAGGCTGAAAATATCGAAACTTTAGGAGAATAGGCAGTCTTTTTTAACAAAGCTGGCCAATATGCTACAATTTCGCTCGCTTTTGGTCTTCCTCCAGCAAAACCCGTAACTGCAGAAGGTCCAGTTAATATTAATGGAGCCATTTCCATCCCAAATCGATCTAAGTCTTTTTTACTTTTCCCAATAACAGAAATTCTCATTTGCACTTCATCAGGTTCATTTGAAAATTCATCTAATGGTAATTCTGAACAAGCATTCAAACCGACTGTTTCTATGTTAAATTCATCAATCTTTAAACCCAAATCTAACGCTCTTTGTTTTAATAGTTCACCACCAACTAATGCTTTTTTAATTGCATTTGGCCAATAATAAGTTAAATTTGAACTTAATTTAAAACCATCGTTATAACTTGCAGATACTTTATAAAATGGTGTTTCAGCTCTGCCCTTTATTCCAAAAACTTTCACGCGATTTTCACTGTCTTGTTTTAAATGAATACTTGTGAAGTCTGCAACACAATCAGGAGTAATGTATTCTGAAGGATCGCCAATTTCATATAATAATTGCTCTTTAACTGTCATTTCAGAAACTAAACCGCCAGTTCCTTCATGTTTTGTCACATAAAATGTTCCATCAGGATAAGCTTCTATTATTGGGAACCCAATGTGAGCCATATCAGGGACTGTTTCCCAATCTGTGAAATTTCCACCTGAACATTGAGCGCCACATTCAATGATATGCCCTGCAATAGTTCCAACTGACATTTTATCATAATCAGAAAAATCCCACCCAAACTCATGAATCATTGGCGCTAAAGTTAAGCCAGTGTCGGTAACTCTTCCTGTTACAATCACTTGGGCACCAGATTTTAATGCTTCTACAATTGGTTGAGCACCGAAATAAATATTGGCACTTAATAACTGATCTTTTACTGAAATAATATGTTCACCAGATTCCATGTGTTTTAACTCATGCCCATTTGCAACTAAATCGTCAATTGCTGCCAAAATATCATCATTGTGAACCATTGCCACTTTTATTGAAATATTTTTTGCTTTTGCTCGAGCTAAAATGGCCTCAACACAAGCTTTGGGATTAACACCACCTGCATTTGAAATTACCGTTATATTTTTTTTCGCAATATCTGGAAGTATTTCATCTACAACATCAACAAAATCACGTGCATAACCTAATGCAGGGTTTTTCATACGTTGTTTTTGCATAATTGACATTGTTACCTCAGCAAGGTAATCCATCACTAAATAATCAATGGGGCCGTTTCTTACTTGATCAATTGGCGCTTGCGGTAAATCGCCCCAGAAACCTTGTCCTGATGCAATTCTTATATTTTTTTTCATTCCAACCTTTTTAAAATGTTATTCTATTCTACTCTGTTTGATTTCAGCTTTAAACCAAACCTAATTTATTTCTTAACCTAGATCTAGTTTGAGCGATACTTTTGTGATGTAATGTTTTTCTCATTCCATAACAGCTTGCCCTTCACAGACAAACAACTAATTAAAATGACTTTTACTTCCAATAAAAATATATCACAATTATCAATATATTTAATGAAACTTTGTTGCATTAACAAACTTATGCCAAACTCAGAAAGCTCAAAAATACTAAAATCTCGACAATTGAAAGCTACTCATGGTAGAATTGCTGTTTTAGATTCCTTTCTTACTGAAAATACAGCATTAAGTCACGCAGATTTAGAGCTAAAATTAAAAGAGACAGATGTTAATCGAGTTACTATTTATAGAATTTTGGATTGTTTTGTAGAAAAAAATATTTTGCACAAAGTTAGTTCAGAACAAGCCAATCAGTTATTTGCTTTAAATAAGCATCAAGATTCAATTGATAATCAGGTATCTACTCATAAACATGCACATTTTATTTGTGATAAGTGCGAAAAGATTGAGTGCTTTGATTTACCTACTAATGTAACAGAACAACAGGTTTATACTAAAATTGGATATGCGATTTCTTCGATTGATATTACAGTTCATGGTTTTTGTAAAAATTGTTCACACTTTAATTAAATAAAAACTTCGTTTTAATAATTATGTCAGAAAAATTGGCCACTTTAAATACAACTCAAAAATTAAGTATTTGGCTTTCTTCTTTATGTCTTATTCATTGCCTAATTACCCCTTTTATAATCATACTTTTGCCTTCTGTATCAGGTTTTTTTTCTGGTTGGGTTGAAGCTATGTTGATATTTGCGGTAGTTCCAATAAGCTCAGTTGCTTTTTTTCCAATTTGGATTAAACACAAAAATAAAATGCGTTTAGTTGAATTTCTTGTAGGAATAGGTATCGTCTTATTTGTTCAACTTTTTTTTCACGACTTAGATCATAGTGGGTTTCATTTTGATCAACTCACTGAAACAATTTTTATGATAATTGGAACGGGTTTAATCGCTTTTGCTACGTACAAAAACAAAAAACATACGCATACCTGCACTGTGCCTAATCATGAGCATTGATTAACAATAGCTGAATTTAAACCTGAGTTTGGGATTAAGATTATTAAACTGAATCGGGATAAGAAATAAATTATTAACCTAAGAGCGTACTCTTAAAAGTAATTTATAGCAAACTATTCGTCGAATTCGGAGAATTTGGTAGGGTAAAAGCCGACAGAATCGACTTTTCGGAGTGGACTCAACTAATAAAAAAACTACCCTCATTCAGCTTTATGGTGCCTACGGTATCGCTGAAAAACGAAATCTTTGTCCTATTTGGAGTCAAATTCTAGATTGCAAATCATGGTTTTTCTAATCGTTTCAAGTTGCCTTCGGTATTACTTTTCGCTTTGCGGTACTTTGAGAGTGTTAGTAGAATGACGTTTTTCTTAGTTTTTTCTAGTTTAAAGCTAAAGAATCACCATGATTCATATCCCGAACTCTAGTTATTACTATAGTTTTAATCAAAACTTATTATAAAAAATGAAGTACCACATCTGGCATTGCAGTGCAATCACAATTTTAAGCCTAAATTAAGAGTTTCTGGTTAAGCCCAGAATGATACAGGATAAAAACATGCTATAAGTCTTCCTTAGACGAGTAATTATACGCCTGTATCAATCGGTAAACTGTGCGCTTTTTTAAGTCCTTACTTTCTAGCAAAAACCTTTCCAAATCGCTTTATTAAACCTAAGGGTCAAATTTAATTTTTACTTGTTTTGAAAAAAAGTTCTTATCCCGAACTTAGGTTAATAGTATATTTAATAAAGATTGTACGCTGAAAAGTAGTTTTAAATAAAAGTAATTGGATATTTCACATGATTTAAACAAATGAAAGTTGATAATTCGATTAATCAGAATACATTTACTTATTAATATTAAAATTACTTAAATCAACTAAGGCTTGTTCAACCCATTCTTGTGGTTGCCAAGAACGAACATAGATTTGTGGTTTTTCTTCGTTAAAATCTACCAAAAGAAATAAATAACCTTCGTCAGCATAATTTGTGGCATTATAGTTTTGCCTCATACTTATTCCATAGACCCCTTTTGAGTTATTTTTGCGCATAATTTGAAAATTAGTAAAGCCAAGGTAAATATCTTTATGAACATCAAAAACCTGTTTTTGCTTTTTTAAATACTCCCTTTTGGTGTATTTCAAATAATCTATTCTTGGTTGATCTTCAGCGGTTTGAATATAATCGTAATTCTTATTTTGAATTCCTTTGTTTAAAATGCGTCCAACGATAATAACAGCTTCATCTGCGAACATTTGATTTAACATATCCATATTTCTAGTCATGTAAGCGGTTCTGTAGCGTTCCATAAATTTTATAATTACCTCTCTATTTCCCCAATCATCACCATACTCTGCTTGTTTTACAAAACTATTATATAAATCATCCATAATACCAAAGTTCATATCTGAAATTTTACCATTGGGATCAAAATCAAATACAATGTACTCTCTTGATTGTTTACTAATGGAGGAATATTTGTTTAGAGCAACAACCCTTCTATATTCAAATCCATCATAGGTCTTATTAATGAAACCATCGAGTGGTTCATCTAAAATTCGAGTAGTATTGAATTTTTTCAATGATTTCAATTTCCCACCCAAAAAAGAGTCTTCTTTGTAAATCTCTGCAATTTCATCAATACCTGTTGAATTAAATAATGTTATAATTCTAGGAAGTGTATCTTGAATTTCAGTTATTATTTCTTGGCTTATTACCTCGGTATTTTCGGGTTTAATTAATGTTATTCCTGAGTTCGTCTCAAATGAGCTATCTTTTTCAGCTACAAGTTCTTTTTTATCAATTTTTAAGTTTTCAATATGTTTATTTAAATTGATAAAAATTGCGCTTTTAAATTGAGGTTTACTTACTAAATCCCACAACTGACCAACTTCTGCGATTTCATTTCTAGCTTCATAAAAACTGTAGCGAATACCAACCGTTAGATTTGACATTTCTACACTAGGGCCATATAACATCATAACTGCAACACCATCGGTTGTAGTTGAATTAACCAAATCGAACCCATCAAAGTAGTTAAATTCAATAAATTGAACAAGGTTGCTATCTAATGTAACCTTAAATGTGAGTTCTCTTTCCTGATTATTATTTCTTCTTTCATCTTTGACTAATGAAAAACGAACATTTTGCAATACATAAATTATTTTTTTTGCAATTTCAGTATTTAAGTTAATATCACGATACATCACATTTTGTTCAGGTATCGAATTCATTAATATCATACTAAAATAATACCATTTCAAAGCACCTCCATAATTTCGACTTGTTTCAAAATCAGAAGCTTGATCATAGATATTGAAAACGGTTCTTTTTCTTTCATTGTAAATCTTATTTACTTCCGTTTTTTTTATGTAATGAAAGATTTCAATTTGCCCTGATACGGGTCTTTTAATGGTTAAAACATTTTTTAGCGTAGCTGTGCTATATGTTTTTAAAATATTTTCCGTTACTTCTTTATAATCTCCACCCACTTGTTGAATAGTTTCGTCGGTTTTTTTTTCAAATTCATTATGAACCGTAATGGAAATACTTTGCGTTAGAAACTTTAATGCTTGATCGGAAGCTTCTTTACTACTATTTGCAATAGCTTCACCATAATAATATTCACCAGATGCTTTTATAAGCTCTTTTTCATCAATCTGAGCCCAAGCAATTGTTACCCAAACTAACTGAATGAGAAGTAAACCCGTAATTTTTTTCATTTTATAATTAGTTTAAATAGACAATTTGATTAAATAAAGCCTCTTTGTATTCACTATTGCCATTATAATAACTTACCTTATAAGTTACTTCTAAACTTGTATAACCTATACCATTTATTGGTGTTAGCAAATAAAAGTTTCCAACGTAAATTTCACCATCATCTAAAGTCCAATTAAATTGCGGTTTTAGTTCAAAGCCACTATTAATGGTTCCAATGTATCTTGATAACTGCACATTCGTTCCATTATAGTTGTACCCACTTGGATTAGTTGATTCTATAGATATATACACCTCTGTAATTTCATTGTTTGAATTGTTGGCAACATAAACGTCATAACCTAGAATTGAGTCATAAGTTGGATATGACGCACTAGTACTATTATAGGTCATATTGTATCTTACTGATACATTATCTTGCGTTTGAGAGCCTTGTACATCATCTGTTAAAATTACATCTGTAATTGCTTCTGGGTTTTCATAGCCACAAGAAACGATTGTAAATAGTGAAACTAAAAGTACGATTGATTTTTTCATAAACTACCTCTTAAAAATAAAAACTTACGCCTGCACTCATACGCTTAATTGGGATAAAAGCAGGTAAATCACTGGCATTGTCTTCAATATTAAATGCCTCAGAATAGTTTAGGTGAAAACCAAAACCAGAATTTGGAAAACGAAGTTTAACACCATAATTAATGACTCCATTTATAAAGTCAGCTGAACTTGTTTCAAAACCATCCCATTGTGTTTCAATATAATTATAATCAATCCCAACAGACACATAAGGACTTAATAAGAATAAACTTATACCTGCACCAATAGAGAGTTGATAATGAGCATGCATATACCCATCAATTCGTTCACCATCAAATTCTAAATCATCTATTGCTGTATGATAAGATAAACCTGCTTGTTGATTTAGAGAAAAGAAACCACCATTTGCATCTAAACCAATAGCAAAACCATGTGTTTCAGAAATATTATCCTTAAATCCTTGATAACTAAACTCTGGTCTTGTATAAGAAAAATTCCATGAACTATAATCGCTATAAGAATACCATTTTTTTGATGGTATTGGTGGTGGTGGTAGTGGTTTGGATTCTAAATCTTTTTTTTCAGCCTCTAAACGTGAAATTCGTTCTCGTTCTAACCGATCTTTACTCTCTTGCTCTAAACGTTCAATTTCTAACTTCTTAGATTCGTCATTTCTTTTTTGAGTCAAAGTTTGAATTTGATCATCAGTAAATTCTAAAGAAAACTGATTTTCAACATTCTCTTTTATGATTACATACGATTCAAGATTCACAAAACCCGGTTTTTTTGCAATTACTTTATAGGTACCTGCAGGTACATCAACTAAATATTCAATGCCTTTCCATTGTTTGTACAGAATTGAGTTATCGTATAACTCAACCTCTGCATCAGGATCATTAATTCTAAATCTCAAATTACCAGCTAATCGTTTAAGTGTAAAAATTTTATCGACTTTTTCGTATTCTTTCAACTGAAATGTTTCTGAAATTGACTCATAGCCATCTTTACTAACTTCAACCAAATAAGTGCCACTGCTTAATTCAATCTGCTTTTGGCCCGTATATACTTTTTTGTTGATTAAAACTTGAGCATCTGCTGGGCTTACTTTAATCATCAAATTGCCAACATTTTTTACCATAGTAAAGCTCAAATCGAGAGGTTTGTCAATCTCTAACTCAATGGATTGATCTATATCACGAAACCCGTTTTTAACTATTTTTAACTGATACACGATGCCAGGATAATAAAAATCTGTAAAAGGAGTAAGCCCAACGAGTTTATTATCAATTATAACAGATGCGTCTTTTGGCGCAGTTCTAACAATTAATTTTTCTGGTTTAACTTGTTTTAAATTAAACTCAAACAACGTTTTCTGCGGGGTAACTGCAATTGAATCTAAAACTGTTTTGTAACCTAGTTGTTCAATTCTAACTTGGTGCAAACCAACTTCTGCCATAATCGCTTCACTTGGGTCAACTTGATTTCCATCCAACAGAATTGATTTTGCGTCTGGAGTAACTTTAATATTGATGGGAATCTGATTTGTTTTTTTTGATCCTGTAACTTCAATTTTCCATACTTGTCCAGGTTTCAATCGAATTCCAATGTCATATAAATAAATGGTTAAAGGTTTAAAACCGCTACTTAAAATGGTTAAGACACGCTCTGTTGGAGAAACAAAAACTACATATTTGCCTGAGGAAGAATTCACTTTAACAACTCCATTACGAGCTTCAAAAGCCAGTGAAGTTAAATCCGTTAAAACAATAATTCCAGATGCAATCTCTCCGTTAACATCCCTAATAGATTGATCAATTAATTCGCCACTTTCATAAACAGCTTTCCCTATAACTCTTAATTCAGAGATTTCTTGTGCAAAAGAGGGTGAAAAAAGACTCACAAGAAAAAAAGAGAAAAGTAAGTATAGTTTCATAGTAATTTATTTTGAATTTGGAGATAATACGGTGGTTCAAATTATAAAGTTATGTGGCAAAACTACACTAATTCATTTTCTAAACAATTTAATGAAGCTTCCATCAAAAAATTCGGAATCAAGGTTAAATAGGTCTTTTCTATGTAATCAGGCCTTTTTAACCGTTCAATAATTTGTTGATATTTAGCTATGCCATGATTTTTAACGATTAAGTTTTTTTGCTCAGGTTTTGAAAAATGAAAGAACATCCCTTCGGCATCCGCTTCTGGATGAAACTGAACGGCAACTATTTCATTATTTAGTCTGATTCCTGTAATTGCTCTTTCTAAGGGAACATGAGGGCGAATTTTTTCTAATGAAAGAATTTTAAAACCATATTGTTCCATAATTTCATGTTTTGGCTGAATTACTTGCCAATCTCTGAAATCAGCGGCATAAAATGGATCAGAAAGATCTTTATATAAGATATCTTTTTTACCATCTTCGGTTTTATGAATAGGTGTAATTCCAAATGAAGAAGATTTTCTAAGTTTTACTTCAGCAATCTGAAACAAATGAGCCATCAATTGGAAAGAATAACAAATCATGAAAACATACTTTTTATTCTCTTTTATTTTATTCCAATCAAAAACAGACACTAACCAATTTTTATATTTTGCTTCCCACTCCTGCCCATTTCCAGCTAAGGGGCTTCCAGGCCCGCCTGTGCTGATATAAATATCATAGGATAAATCTGGAATTTCATTTTGGCCACGCAAATCGAATACGGTGTAGTTAAATTCAACATCTTGCTCTGCTAAACCATCACTTAACAACTGCTTAATACATCTCATCCCTTGATTTGGTGTATTATTATACATATCAATGATGGCGACTGAAATTATTTTTTTATACATTTTCTTTTGCTGAACTAGAGTGGTTGATTGGATAAACTAATTTACAATATACTTATAATCATAAAAAAATGTTTTAAAAACTCTTTATTTAACTCTCTCAAGTACTAAATTACATTCTAGCATCATATTTCCGAAATATGGATTTCTGATGCTTTTTTCTATGCTTAACCAATTTTTACTATTATTTGAATTGGTCTTAGGACAAAATTGATTGTGTTTACTCAACTTTCGAACTTTGACATTTTGTAAAGTGAATTATTTTGTTAATGGTTTTATGTAGCATAATTAATGAAAACAAGAGCTTATTCACATCATAATGAGCTTAGTTCATAGAGATGTTATATTGTCATGCTGGGCTTCGACCCAGCATCTCAGCCTAAGAACCAATCTATTCAAAGAAAAAGTGATTGTTGCGTAAAATGATATTGGACAGAGATCCCGTGTCAGGGCACGGGATGACCGTTTCTTTGCGAAAACCACTGCCTTTTTATAGAAACGAAGTCCGAAAGTTGAGGTGTTTATTTCATTGTTCTGTTTATTTAGCGTTAATTACTTAGGACACCAAGAAGAATGAGAATTAGACTAATCCATATAATTCATGAATTATGGTTTTTGTGTTTAAGAAGATTTACCCATCTGGTTTTTTTTAAAAATCATTCGATTGTCTTTGTAATTTCACCACAGGTTAACATCGCTAATCCGAAATAGGGATTTAGTATTTCCTTTTCCTGACTTAGCCAATCTGCACCCTTATCGGAATTCACCAATGGGCAGTGTTGTACATATATTGGTAAGGAAATGGGCTTAAATGATTCTGCTAGTGCAATCACTGAAGTCGATATGTTTATGAATAATTCTCTAATGGTTTTTATATCGCCTAGATGCTCGATGTGCTGTAAATTGGAATTCAGCGAGCTTGATAATTTCATCCATTGCATGTGAGCTTCGCCTTTAAAAAGATTCATATCCATTTTCCCTAACGAAGTTTTCATTTCAATTCCTGCTACTTTTGCCTTTTCAAAATCGTCCATAGATAACGCAACTTTTAATGCAAAATAGTCAGAAAAAAGTGGCTGAAATGCATTTTTAGCATCCATTGAAATTGTAATTTTTTTGGATGAAATAGGCATAGTTTCCATTTTAGTTGTTTTTTTACCACCATGATTATGTCCTGTCATAACCGCGCCACCTTCTGGATTCATCATACTTGGTTTTCCTGCTAATTGCGCTGCTGCATCAATACTAAATGTACCATTAACAGCAATTTCTTCGCCTAGTTGTAGGCCATTTTCAATCACATACCTATCTCCTAAATCAGCACCCAAACGTACTTCTCGCATGATGAAACTTATGCCTTGCTCTGTTTTTTGCATAACGTACACTACAGAACGTTTGCCAGTCCACATTACTGCCGTTTTTGGAACAGTTAAAGATGAATTACTGATGGTGTTTTTTGCTTCTACCGTTCCACTTGTGAACATTTCTGGTTTAAGTGCTAAATCTTTGTTTGTCGTTTCAATTCTTGCTTTGGCCACTCTAGTTTTTGGATCGATAACAGGATCTATGTAACTAATTTTTCCATTAAACATTTTGCCTGATAAAGATTGAACCCTGTATTGCACAGAATCGCCTTTTTTTATCCAAATTATATCCGATTCATACACATCGAATTCTATCCAAACAGTCGATAAATCAGCTACTTCGAAAAGGGTGTCTCCTTGTTTAATATAATCACCAAGATTGACCATTTTTTTAGTCACATAGCCTGTAACATTGGCGAGAATTGGGAACTGTTCTATTTTTTTTCCTGAACGAATAATCTCCTCGATTTGCTTATCCGTTAGTTTCCAATTTTTCAGCTTTTCTTTAGTAGCATTAAATAATGCAGGTTGTGAATCTTTTATTTTTTGAGCTTCAAATAATTCTTCTTGAGCTGTGACTAAAACGGGAGAATAGACATAAGCTATTACTTGCCCTTGCGAAATGAATTCACCAGTAAAGTTCACACTGAGTTTTTCAACTCTTCCTGGAATATGCGAAGATTGCGTAAATAAAAGACGCTCATCAACTTGCACTTTTCCATTTAATCGAATTGATTTATCGATATTGCCCTGCTCTACCATCCAAGTTTGTACCTGTGCTAACTGCATTGCAGTTGATGACATACTTACCGACATTGGGTCAATTTCATTGCTATCACTTTCCAATGGAATCAAATCCATTCCACAAATAGGACAAACACTCGGCTCATTTTTTCTAATCTGAGGGTGCATCGAACAGGTGTATTGTTGATTTACACTTGTATTGCTATGATTATCTATTTCAGAATGATTCTTGACTTGTGCTGAATCGTAACTGATGAATACGCCAATTAGGATACCAATAACAAGTGTTAGGGCAACAAGCACGTATCTGTTTAGGGTTAATTTTTTCATGAATTTTTAAAATTTGATTTTAATAAATAATTATTTTTCTACAAAATTGCATGGTCATTCTGGGCTTGACCCAGAATCTCGGCCTTAAATCAAAAACTGAGTATTTATAAGAACGAAGCAAAGAATCAAAACCCACCGCTTCTGTACTAAGCTGCATCGCCATTGCTCTCCGAAAGCCTTCTGAACAGAATCTCGAACAAAGATCAAAAACAGAGTATTTCTCAGAACGAAGCCCAGAAACAAAACTTCCTCTTTTTCCTGTTATAACAGTCCTATTAATCGAATTAACCATTCTTTATTTACCTGTTATGTAATTCAATTCTGCTAATGCAATATAAAATTCTGTTAATGCAGAAGCCTTCATTTTTTGATACTTCAATAGTTGCTGTTGCATCCTAAGCACTTCTTCAAAATCTTTTCCAGAATTACTGAAGGATGTGAATAAAAGACTTAAAGATTGTTCAGTCTGAACAATTTGATTATCAAATAATTGAATTAAGTCCTTTTGTTTTTCCATTTCAAACCAAATCATATCATAAGAACTACTTAGTCTGTTAGAAGCTTCTTCTTTTTGAAGGGAATACGATTCTTGCATCAGTTCAGCTTCTTTTTGTGCTGCCTTATATTTTCCCCTGAAAATGGGAAGGATTACAGTTACCATTGGCATAAAAACATCTTTACCATTTTCAGGCAAGGAAATATCTGTTCGCTTTCCAACAAGTATATAATCCAAACCAACACCAATTTTGGGAAGACCTTGTTTAAGTGCTACTATTTCATTGGCTTTACTTGCTTCGATTTTTAATTCCAATTCCTCAAGAATCGGATTTGAGGTGAGTAATGAATCTCGTCTATAATCTTTTGGTAAATCGATACTGAACAAAGAATCTTGAATAATTATTTGTTCATCAGCAGATTGATTTAAAAGCTTGTTAAAGCGAGTTTCTAGTGGTTTTCTTTTTTTCTGAAGAATAGAAAGGTTCGTAGTTGCGTCCTTAAGCATAATATCTACTCGTAGAACATCTACCAATGCTCCTTTTCCATTTTGAAACTGCACGGTTGTTATTTCTTTGTAAGACGAAACTATTCGAACGTTTTCTTCTTCAATTGCAATAAATCGTTGTAGTTCAACTATAGGATAATAGGCTGCGGAAACTTGGTAAAACAATCTATTTCGAGCATCAAGAAACTCCTGATAGTTAGATTCTGCCAATAATGTAGCTGCATTAGCTTGAGCTTTTAATGTTCCAAACCATGGAAATACTTGCGTTAATGAAAACTTTGCTATCTGAGGTCCTACTCTTGTTTCTACTGGTGATATGAAATAACCAATCGATATACTAGGATCAGTAAGGCTACTTACTTGAGTAACTTTTTGCATAGCTGCTTCAAACTTTTTGAATTTAGCTTGCAATCCTGGATTATTTTCAGCTGCAATAGTAAAGTAAGCGTCTAGTGATTGTGTTTTTGCCAACGCTGAGCAACTGAAAAGTGCGAGAATAATTAGAATGTATTTTTTCATGAGTGCCCTTTTAATAGATTACGTTCTTCTCTCCAACAATAAAGCACAGGAACGATGAAATAGGTAATGGCTGCAAACAGCATTCCTCCAAAAGCAGGTATTGCCATTGGAATCATGATATCAGATCCACGGCCTGATGATGTGAGAATTGGTAGCAACGCGATAATAGTAGTTGCGGATGTCATTATTGCTGGTTTTATTCTTCGCTGACCTGCTTCCACCGTTGCGGCTCGTATTCCTTTTAGATTATCTGTTTTATTTTTCAAAAAACTTTGATCCAAATACGTTGCGATTAAAACTCCATCATCTGTGGCAATTCCAAACAGTGCGATAAATCCAACCCAAACAGCCACACTCAAATTGACGGTATGAATTTGAAATAAGTCACGGAAATTGGTACCAAATATGGTGAAATCAAAAAACCAAGTTTGACTATAAAGCCACAACATGATAAATCCACCACTAAATGCCATCATTATTCCCGTAAACACCATTAAAGAGGTAGAAATTGATTTGAATTGAAAGTATAAAATTAGAAATACGATAGATAAAACTAGAGGTACTATCAGCGATAAGCGTTTTTCGGCTCTTACTTGATTTTCATAACTGCCAGAGAATTTATAACTCACACCTGATGGCACAATTAGTTCTCCTGAATCAATCTTATTTTGAATCATTTGCTGGGCATCATTTACTACTGTGACTTCGGAAAAGCCCTCGCGTTTATCAAAAAGTACATAACCAACTAGGAAAGTTTCCTCACTTTTAATTGCTTGAGGTCCTCTTATATATTCAAAATCGACCAATTGTCTTAAGGGAATTTGAGCTCCCGTTGGTGTTGGTACAAGGATTTTGCCCATAGCTTCAGGGTTGTCCCTTAATTCTCTCGGATATCGTACTCTTACAGGAAAGCGTTCACGACCTTCCACTGTTGTAGTGATTTTCATACCAGCAATAGCTGTTTCTATGGTTTGTTGCACATCTTCAATAGTTAAACCAAAGCGTGATATTTCATCACGATTTATATTTAAGTGAATGTATGGCTTACCCACAATTCTATCTGCAAAAACGGCTTCTGCCATTACTGAAGGAACTTCTTTCAACACGTTTTCTAATTGTAAGCCAAAGTTCTCAATCGTTTTAAGATCAGGTCCATACACCTTAATTCCCATGGGCGCTCGCATACCTGTTTGTAACATAACTAAGCGAGTTTCAATGGGTTGTAATTTCGGAGCAGAGGTAAGTCCAGGCAATTTGCTTACTTTAATAATTTCGTTCCAAATATCATTTGGTGATTTTATATGTTCTCGCCAGTTTCTGTAATACTCGCCATCGTCATCCGTAATAAGATCATTAGCTTCAATTCCTTTCAGAAGTCCTTCGTTATTTGTAATTACATCTCCACTAATGGTAATGAAATGGCTTTCTTTATCCACTTTAAATCGTTGTTTATGACCTTTCTTATTTAAAACATACTCCGATTTGTAGTTGATAATATTTTCATACATCGAAATAGGCGCTGGATCGAGAGCTGATTCCACTCGTCCTAATTTGCCAACCGTTAATTCAACTTCTGGAATACTTGTTAGAAGCTTGTCTATTTGACCAATAGCTTTTCGATTAAATGCTAGTCCAGAATGAGGCATTGATGTTGGCATGAATAAAAAACTTCCTTCGTCAAGTGATGGCATAAATTCTTTACTAATTCCTGGAAAAGTTTTTTCTAAACCTGACCAAACCGAAGTCTCTTTAATAGGTAATCCAATTTTATCCAATCCAACAGAAATAAACCCAAAAACGGTAGTAAATCCCAACCAAGTTGATGTTCCAAAAAGAATTAGAAAACTAGGGATTATCAAAAACTTGATTTTATTCTCTAAACACCAAGTCAGTATTCTTTTATACTGATATTCTAAAAGGGTGAATCCGCCAAGTATAAAACCGACTAAAAGACTAACAAATAAAAAATTCACCAACAAGGATTGTGAAGCACCAAGTGGCAACCAATATTTTGCCAATAACCAAACAACACCAATCAGAACTAGAATAAGTTCAGCATAATTGAGCAAGAAATTAAATACAGGCGCTATTGTTTTGGATTTCGACTGAACAATTTTTTTAATGATTCCAATAATCCCGAAAAGTATCAGGAGCACTCCTGCCCATAATTGAGCATAAAAGAGCCCAATTATTCCAATAAGTACTAAACCATAATGACCATATTTTTTTAAGAACTTGTTTTTAATGTTGAACCCAAAAATCCAATGAGCTAAGGTTGGTAAGATTAACAGGGAAACAATTAAAGCCGCTATTAAGGCAAAAGATTTAGTAAATGCCAATGGTCCAAACAATTTACCTTCAGCCGCTTGCATAGTAAATACCGGAATAAAACTTACAATAGTTGTTGAAACCGCAGTAAGAATTGCAGTGGACACTTCTGAAGCTCCATTATAAATAGTGTCTATCAGTTTTTGTTCTGGCGGTGCTTCATCAATATGTTTAATGATATTTTCGGAAAGAATAATTCCTAAATCAACCATGGTTCCAATGGCAATGGCGATTCCAGATAGTGCTACAATATTCGCATCAACTTCAAAATAGCGCATAGCAATAAACACCATTAGAACCGCAATGGGTAATAAACTGGAAATAAGTAGTGAAGCTCTTAGATTATAGACCATCACAATCACTACCAAAACAGTTATGAGAATTTCTAGTAATAAGGCTTCTTCTAATGTTCCTAAAGTTTCATAAATCAATTCTGAGCGGTCATAAAATGGAATAATCGTCAGTTGGCTTTCTCTTCCATCGGCCAAAATTTTATTTGGAAGTCCAGGTGTAATTTCTTTGATTTTGGTTTTAAGATTGTTAATTACCTGTAAAGGATTTGCTCCATATCTTGCAACTATAACGCCACCAACAACTTCCGCCCCATCTTTATCTAAAAGTCCACGTCTGTTAGCAGGTCCTAGACTCACGATTCCGATGTCTTTAATTCTAATGGGGACATTATTCTGAACGGCAACGACGGCTTTTTCTAAGTCATCCACTTTTTTGATGTAACCCAAACCTCGAATTAAATATTCGACTTGATTAATTTCAATCGTTTTTGCACCAACATCTTTATTCGATTTAAGCACAGCTTGCATCACTTTATTTAAAGGAATGTTGTAGGATTTCAATGCATCTGGATTTACATCAATCTGATATTCTTTGGTAAAACCACCAATAGAAGCAACTTCAGAAACACCTTCTGTTGCATTTAATCCATACTTAACGTAAAAATCTTGAACAGATCGGATTTCGTGTAAATCCCACCCTCCTGTTGGATTTCCATTTTTATCGCGCCCTTCAATGGTGTACCAATACACTTGGCCTAAAGCTGTTGCATCTGGTCCTAAAGCTGGTTGAACACCATCTGGTAATAGTCCAGAGGGTAAAGAACTTAGCTTTTCGAGAATGCGAGATCGTGACCAATAGAACTCAATTTCTTCCGAGAAAATGATATAGATACTAGAGAATCCAAAAATTGAGGAACTGCGAATTGATTTTACTCCAGGAATTCCCAATAAATAGGTTGTTAATGGATAAGAGATTTGATCTTCAATATCTTGTGGTGAGCGACCTGCCCACTGCGTAAAAATAATTTGTTGATTTTCACCAATATCAGGAATGGCATCTACGGGTACAGGATCAGACGGTAAAGAGCCAATTTTCCAACCAAATGGTGCAGTTACAATTCCCCAACTCACGAGAGTTAAGAGTAATAGAACAGTAACTAACTTATTTTCTAAAAAATATTTTATGATGATATTGAGCATAATTCAATTGATGTAAATGAACAGAAATAATAGTTCAATGGCTGGAAATGCCAATTTGCTCCTAATTCAGATAATTAGGAGAATCAATAGAATACTCGACTTAAATTAGAAAGGCTTGGTAAAGAACTTGTACGTCTTTATTAGGGATGGGCGGATCATACCCTATATATTGAATGTGTTTTTGTTCAAAAATAGTAACTGATTGAACAAAAGAATAAATAAGCGCTGTAATGAAAATAGGATTAAAATTGACTTGAACAGTGTTAAACTCAAAATCTTCATCAATTTGAAGAACTTGGTGCTGATTTTCACAGCAAGATTCCGATTTAACTTGGTGCTGATTGTTCTCGCATGCATCTTCCATCGAAGCCATGCCACAATCTAGATTATCTAATCCAAGTGTAAGAGATGTTTCCACCGCTTCTCCACCACAAAAGTGTGTGTTCATTGCTAATCCAAGATTAGAGATGAACAAAAGTAAAGCTAATAATGTGGAAAATATTTTTTTCATTAAAATAAAGGTACACTTTTTTGTGAAGTCTTTTTTACATAAAAATAAATCAACTTAATCCGACAAACTAAAATACTATCTAAATATTGTTTTGAATTCAAATAACTCATAATCCGCCTTTAATTCCGAAATGAATTTTTGCGTTATCAAATGAATCTTGAGGAGATTTAGCGTAGGTAAAAGACAATAATCCAAGTCTTGTTCTATAAGCAAGACCAAAACCGAAAGACTGCAACTTTTCACTAAATGAGTTCACTTTTCCTGCATCATTTATTAATTCGGGAATTTCGTAAGCTCCAATAGAATAAAATCCAAACACATAACTTGTCCGATCTAATAAAAAACGATACTCAAAATCTGTCCAAGCTGATTTTGAAGATGCAAACTGTTCTTCTCCAAACCCTCTCAAACTAGAAGCGCCACCAAATCGAAATAAATCTGAGTCTTGGAAAAAATCTGATAGCAAATAATTCCCTTGAACTTTTGTTGATAGTACAGTTCGTTTTATTGGAGAATACAACCATTCAAATTCTAAACTAAATCGTTGCTTATTCTCTTTTTCCGGAAAAATAGTCCCTTCAACTAAATCAGTGTTTTTTTTAACGCCGATTTCAGAACTTAGCAGGAGTTTTACCCCTTTTGTTGGTATAAATAAATCATCAGTCGTATCTAGTAAATAAGAAAATCCATAAAAATAAGCTGTTCCATCCGTGTAATATTGTGTCGCATTTAAACCAGCTCCAATTTCATCACGTTTTACAAAAACTTCAACAGTAGAAAACGCATTGAGCTCATAGCCAGATTTAATAATCCAATTCTGAGACTGAAATGTACTATCACGTTGAAATAAATTAAATTCTAGTCCTGCGCTGAAGTTGGAGTTTGCAATAAAATGTTGACTTGCAGCAATTTTTAAACGAGTTCTAAACGACTGCATTCGATTAAACCGAAAGGACAAAATTTGTCCTTCACGAATCATATTCACTAAATCAAAATCTATAGAACCGACAAATTGTCCACCACCATCATTTGTTGGAATATACCCTGCTATTAAATCAAATCTATTTGGATTCTGTTCTTGTAACCTAAAAACGGCATTTATTAATGAATCATTCTTAAATAATTCAACTGTTGAAACAGATGAAAACAATCCAGATCTTATTAGGCGAAAGCGTAAACGTTCAGAATCTGAACTAAAATTTTGACTAAAAGTTGAGTTCGAAAAACCAGCTACTTTTTTTATATAATCATCGGAATATCGTTTCGAACCAATAAAATCAAGAATAGGTTTTACTTGTATTTCACAACTATCGACACTTAAATAAATATCAACTTTTTTTGTTTCTTTATTAATGTGAATAGAATCTTGATTTACCCTTGCCATAAATCTCATTTCCTTTATCAGATTATCGCTAACAACCTTAATTAAATCAGAAATAGCACTCTTACTACAAATAAGTTCTTTAAAACCTGAATAAAAACGATCAAGCTCAAGTGAATCTGGGCTAATTAGAACAGAATTTATTGTAAATACATCCCCTTTTTCAATAAACACTGTATCACTTGTTTGAATAACGTTGGCTTCGAGATATCCAAGATCAATTAAGGTAGAAACTTCAAGTTCATAGCTTATTAAATCATCAAACCTTGTTTGCCCGTTTGATTGACTAAACGAGACGAAATAAATGGGTAAGATGAAGAAGACATATTTCATTTGTAAAGAATAAAGAAACTATGAGATATTTATTGTGGTTTGAGAATCGAATTTCATCAAAAACCAAAATTGAACTTCCTTTGAAAAGTTGTTTCTACAAAAAATTGGCCATTTCTAGCGATTTCGAAGTATAAAAACGACAAAATCGAGTTTATGGAGTAGCTAAATATTGTGACAAAAAAAAGCCACCAAAAGCGGTGGCTTAAAAAGATTTTTTTAAAATCGATTTATTTACTTAAAATTTGTTTAACAAAATTAGGCAAGGCAAATGCGCCTGTATGCATATCTTCATTGTAATACTTAAGACCATCGCCAAAATTTTCTAAACCAGCTTTAACTCTAGCCAAAACTTCTTCTGAATGTGGATCGATTCCTTTTGAAGCAAAAGTTAAACACCAAAATCCAGTAGGATACAATGGAATAAAAGCAGTGTAAAGCTTAGCAACTGAAAACGTTTCGCTTGTTGCTTTAATAATTGAACGAATACTGTCATGGTATTTTTCAACAAATGGCGATTCTGATTGAGCCGTAAGTACACCATTATCGGAAAGAGCATTGTGGCAATCAATATAAAATTGTTTTTTGAATAAGCCTTCTGCTGGTCCAACCGGATCTGAACCATCAATTATGATAACGTCATAAGGATTCGTTACATTTTTCATGAAAGTAATTCCATCTTCATATAAAACATGAAGCTTTGGATTGTCAAAATCGCCAACATGTGGCATAAACAATTTAGAAGCACGAACTACCGCTTCATCTATTTCTACCAGATCTACATGCTCAACAGAGCGATGTTTGAGCACTTCACGAGCTGTTCCTCCATCTCCACCGCCGATAATTAATACTCTTTTCGGATTTGGGTGAGCAAATAGTGCTGGATGAGTAATCATTTCATGATAAACAAACTCATCTTTCTCAGACAACATGGCCATTCCATCTATCGTCATAAAATTGCCCCAAGTATCTGTTTCAAAAACTTCTACAGATTGATAAGGAGTTTGCTCAGAAAACAAAACGCGTTTAATACCAATGGTTAAACCACTTTGTTCGTTATAATATTCGTTGTATTGAAAGCCCATTTTTTTGCTTTTTAATTAATTTGTATGATTCAACATCACATTCTTATGAAATAAAAAAAACACTCTGTTTAGCAGAGTGTTTTAAAACCTGAATCGGTTCAACGCTTAAAGTCACTTTTTTTAAGTAACCATATAGTACACCAGGTAAGGTTTATCAGCGATAAAAACCTGTTTAGGTGTTACAGATTGAATAATCTGTACGAAATTTATTTATAAAAACTTATAGCGGCAGCGTCTTTTGGTTTAAACAACAACTCCTCGCCTGGTCCAACTTTGAATAGACCTCTTTTTAGCTCCATACTAGATACTTTTTGAGAATTAAAATGCTCCTTCAAGTATTCTTGAATGACCCAAGGATCAATAGTTTCTCCACAAGTGAAAATATCTACTGCAGCATAACCATATTCTGGCCAAGTGTGAATTGCAACGTGTGACTCCGCAATAACAACCGTTCCACTAACTCCATGCGGACTGAACTTGTGAAAATTATGAGAAATGATGGTTGCTTTCGCTTCTTTAGTTCCATCTAGGAGGACACGCTCAACATGATCAACATCGTCAATCGCCTTAGCGTCACAATCGTAAAATTCGACCAGAATTTGTCTTCCAAGTGCTTTCATTTATTTATAAACCTTACCTGTCTTAATTATTTGGTTACTTCTGCGTACTTCAG
>Ga0210025_1000544_pt1 | contig 47113 bp, 43 predicted proteins | sample CryGeyme20150102_FD_183989 | JGI IMG/M metagenome (GOLD analysis project Ga0210025, IMG submission 183989) | Groundwater microbial communities from Crystal Geyser aquifers in Utah, USA - Crystal Geyser metaG 2015-0102 (SPAdes) (version 2) | ecosystem: Environmental > Aquatic > Deep subsurface >... | reverse complement strand
CCTATGGAGAAAAATAGAGATGATATCCTCATGGGTCAGCATTCAGCAAACACGTGAACAAGGCTCTGTTGACAGACAGCAAATGAACAATACACGACGAATAGAAACAAGCATTTCAACTCTTACGATGTTTTCATGTCGTTCCAACGAGAATCTCGAATTTCTTTTCCTTGACACGTTCCTCCTTTCTTGGTGCACTGACCCGAAACTGCCGAAAACAGTTCAGAGAGCAAACACGACGGACCAAAAAAAGCAGAAAGTGTTTGAGAAGTCTCAGTGTCTTCACAGTAGTTTCATCATTTCCAATTTCATGAAGTAATGGAACGTCACGAACACAGTGTCAACTTACTATCTTGTCGACGGGCTTCTACCACTACAACACCATTGGTATCAAAAAAGAATTGAATCTTTTCTCCCGTCGTATCTGCCCTTTTAATATCGGGTGCCATGGCCAAAAAATCATGAACACCCTGCTGAACTCGACCATAGTATCGTCTCTTGGCAATAGGAATAGTTCTGTATATAGGAAAATAAAAGACAAAGAGAAAACTGTGAGAATGAAGGATTTGACAACAAAATTACAAATATGGACGCATCGTATCGTATGGTATCACAGCGTAAGAATCGTACGTGTATTTTCCTGCTGTAGCGCCTCCACTAGCCTCGGCAGAGAATGTTGGAAGCAAGGCAGGAGAAAATAAACCTCCCGCAACAACTGTTGCAACTGTTTGGATGGCTCGTCGACGATTCTGTGTCCTATCTGACTCTTCAACAGTATTTAAATTCGACTGCAACTGGATGACATTATTCAGTAGTATGCGAGGAGGAGGAATCTGTGGTCCATTATTTAACACAACAAAGGCATGGATTCCAGATGCAGACAGGAGTAGATAACCTACGAGTTTAAACATCATAACGTGTAGTTAACTCTACAACTTTCTGTATATTTATTGTGGACTCCTCAAAATGTCAGATGTCCACGGCTTTGTAGTACAGAAGTTGTTGACCTTTTTTAGCCTTTTTGATTGCTGCTGTACCGAGTAGACTAGACTAGCTAGAGTAGGTCTAGTATGTATTATTTATTATTTATTTGAGAACCGAGCATCAAAACTACACTGACGTTGTTTGTAATTTTGGATATTGCTATTCTAGTCGTAACCCTACTGTATTAATATTAAGACTACTAGTACTCCGTAATAACTGCTACTCTACTCCAGTATTCAATAGCGCTACTAGCTAGCTCTCGTCTAGCCGTCTCACAGAGTGCGGTACACTCGATCATTCAAAAAAACGTTATTATTATGTACTGTTCATTGCGAAACATTCCGCTGTCCTCTGGTGCCTGATTATACGTCAGGATATAAGACTTGCACGTACTTATCGTCGTTCTCATCTGCGCAACTTGAGGCTTGTGTTTGGTCGTCGTCATCATCATCATCATCACTGTCGTCATCTTCCAGTGCCACTTGTGCCTCAGCCTTGGCCAAATAGATATCGATCGCAGTACTACTAGATGACGATCGAGAGTTGACCGAACGTATGCTTTCCCGAAAGGGATCCGTTTCATCATTATTATTTTGTTGCTGACGATAGGAATGTTTTACTCGCAATTCCAAGATCCGAAGACACCCAATCTCCAACAGAACCAAGCAAAATGCTCCTACGAGAATGTAAACGGCCAAGCTTTGACGTTCACCACTATCATTGGTATTGGTGTTGCTGGTAGAACGGATATGTGTCGTTTTACTGACACTTGAACCATCTATGTGGTTGGAATCGTCCAGAGAACTATCTTGTATGATTGGATCTGTGCCAGTCACACTTTCTTCTTGTGCTACTTGTACTTCTGCTGCTGCTGCAGCTGCAGCTGCAGCTGCAGCTGACATTATGTCGTCTTCGTCCGATATTGCTATCAAGTCTTCTGGTGGTATCAACTTTTCTGTAGCTCGTAAGGATTCATCGAGGAGGAGATCATCGTCGTCATCGGTCCTATTGTTGGTTACTGCCACTGTGTTGTTGTTGTTGGTAGAACTTTCCCTGTGTTTGTTGTTGCTGTTGCGGATAGTATTGGTGATGTTGTTGCTGTTCTTCCAATCGATCGAATCCACAAACAATCGTTCCGTTAGATTATTATTAATATTTGTTGACGACGGCAACAACAAGGCAGAGTCGTCCGTAGTATCATCAAGTTCCATTCTTGCTTCGTTCCCACATGCATAAAAATAAGAGCCTTCTTGGTGATCAGCAGTATTCTTCCCATGTTGAAAAACGTTTCTTTTCTGACGACGAATGCATACGGTTCCATTTTCACAAGTAGTGATTTGATCTGGACAAAGAGTAGATGAAACTTGCCGCCGAAGATGATGATAGTTGCTGTTATTTCCAGTCAACACAACAACAAGAATAAGAACAACCAACGATAGAAGACAGAGCAATAACGACCGTCGAATGACAAATGGAGACATAACCATTATCTTGGGTTTTTATTAATATAATTTTAATTTTGGAAAAGTTGTGGCTATGGGAATCTATTTCGGAGAGATGTTAAGTTCTAGTCATCGTTGCCACTGAAGGCTCGGGAGTAAATAAATTACTTTCTTGAAAAAAATGAGACAAAAAATAAGAAATCAAATCGTTGTGTATGAAAAGTTTGCAGTTGATTCAGAAGTACAAGTGCGCGCCCTTAATCTACCGTACAACCGTAAAGGAGGATGGAATCTTTTCATTTTTTTGCGAATCATTAAATTTATTATTTATTGTTGCCTGTGCAAAATTGGATGATTTTATTTTTTGGTTGCCAGCAATTTGCAAAACTATAGAAATATAAATAAGCAGTATTTAGAGTACGGCAAAACAGAATAAACGTATCCTAATAAGCGAACAGTATCGACTCTTTTGCAAACCAGGATGGCACCCAATCGTCGCAGACGATCAAGTGTTGCGGAGGCACACGAAATCTATTTGAAATATCATCGTCATGTCGAGGCGTCCGAAACGAAGGAACAGGATATTATGGATGGTGACGAGCATAAGGAGGCAAAAGAGATTGTTTCCACTATGGGAATTTTCGGTCACAAATCACCAACGTTTCTTATGTACCAACGGGTCATGAAGACAGGAGTTATCTATGCAACGAGTCGAGCCAGTGCTCGCGGACTATCTCCAGCTACCGAAAACGAATGGGCCAAGTAAGTTAGCCAGCAAGGTCTTTTTACGCGTTTATAGTTGGTGGATCATTCTGCGTGAAAAAAAAATTCTTGCAAGAAAAGTTACTCAACTATAAGCACATTTCTTGCTCCCCCCAAATAATCTTCTTTTCATACGAAAGTATGGGCCAAGGTGAGCTGTCGATATCCGATACCATGCCGAGCCTGTCCACCCTGTATGTTATATCTATTTCTCTCAAAACTACGTCCAACTTTCCTTTGATCCTTAAAAATAGGTGCTCCTGAGACAGGACCACTTCCCCATGCTCCTTCTCGTGATTTTTCCATGTCCATTCAGGATGCCGAACTGGAGTATGCCCCCGTCACGGGTCTTACGGAGTTGCGAGAAAAGGTTGCCACCTACTACAATCACTTGTACCGACAAGGAAAAGCCAGTCAATACAGCAAAGAAAATGTCTGCATCGTTCCCGGCGGCAGAGCAGGCATTACTCGTATCATGGCTATTCTAGGAGACGTTCAAGTCGGATACTTCTCACCTGACTACACCGCCTACGAGCAAGCCTTGGGATTGTTTTTACGAATTTCTCCTTCGCCCCTGTTGCACCGCGACATCTGTGAAGCTCTCATGCCGCCGGATGAATTTCGTTTTCAGGTGCGAGGACGAGGACTGGGTGCTGTCTTGGTGAGCAATCCGGGCAATCCAACTGGTCAGAGTATTGAAGGGAGGACCCTCGAGGAATACGTGAATGTCGCTCGCGAGACAGAGACTTCCATCATGTAAGCGAATGAGTGTCGTTGGTCTGTCTGCGACAAATCAATTGCTTTGTGTAAACGATTTCGGCTACAGGTTGACACATTTTTGTTCCATATTTCAAATCTTATTACAGTATGGACGAGTTCTACTCACACTTCTATTACGATGGTGACGCTGTGGCACCAGAGGATGGTGGAGCTGATGTAAGTACTTTACAGCTACATTTGTTTTGTCTTTATCACTCTTTAGTTGTGCTCGTTCGAGTATACTCTAATGAATATACCGATCATTTTTACCCTTGTCATCGTATCCCAATTCTAGGACGATTCCAACTGGCCAAAAACAGTTTCTTCGGCCAAATACGTGGATGATGTTGACATGGACCCCATTCTCATTGTCAATGGTCTCACCAAAAACTGGCGTTGTCCTGGCTTCCGTGTTTGTTGGGTTGTAGCCCCCAAAGAAATTGTATCCATGCTAGGAGCTTGCGGAAGCTACTTGGATGGAGGCGCCAATGCTCCTTTGCAGCGCTTAGCTCTTCCCTTGATGGAGTTGGATTTTATCCGAAAGGATACTTGGGCTTTACAGAAGCACTTCAAGGCCAAACGTGACTATCTATTGGAGAAGTTAGCAAGCTTAGGCATGAAAGTGCAGTGGAGTAAGTATTTGTCTTTAGACTTCCACTTTTATTGAATTTTGTCGGTGCTGTTCCATTTTGGTGACGCAAAGCCGTCCGCAATGATGATATCGAGTCACTCACAATCATTATTTCATAACTTTTTCAGAACCTACAGCAACATTTTACATTTGGGTAGACATTTCCGAACTACCACCACCGCTGAACGACAGCTTGGTTTTTTTGGAAGAATGTACCAAGCGCAAAATCATTTGTGTTGTAAGTTATTCTTTCCATCGATTTTAAAATGGGATTTCCTTGCACTGATCAAACGCCCCACCTCTGCTCCTCTCTGCATTACCTTTACAGCCAGGAGTCTTCTTTGATTTGAACCCCCGGGGTCTCAAGAAAATTTCAAAGTCGCCATGCATTGGTCACGTTCGCTTTTCGTATGGTCCTCGCATGGAAAATCTGCAGTGGGGAATGGAACGCATTGGCGAAATGATCGCAGAGTGGAAGTTACACCCCGAGACCAGCGATGTTTACGCCGACCAGGTGCTGTAGGTATAAGCCTTTGATACCAGTAGGTTTATCGGCTGGAAATCAGATTCGAACGTATTTCACAGGTATATTGGAATAAATATTTCATAGAGTAGTACCTGGTACACCACAGTAATCTTAGTAGTTGTTGCACAAGATTCATTCCACCTGCTTCATCCCGGTACCTACGACTATCTAGTAGTACCTACTAGACTACTCTAGCTAGTAGTTGTAGGAGTCTTATGAAACAGTGGGACTGCGGTTCACTAATTTTATCGCCAGTACCTGGTAGCATTTGCTTATGCATTATGATGAGTAGGTGAAGGTACCGTAGTACTAGTAGTACTCAACGATTCGGAGCGAGTGTTCGATTCGTTGTATTTTGTTCGATTCGCCCTCTCATCATGTTGTGATGAATGTCATTCAGCCAAGCTGTGTTGCTGCCAAAGTGGATTAACTTATCGAAACGCATGATTGGTTGCGACATCCATCTGTTATTTCCCATTTGTCGAAAAGTACTGGCTGGCGATACATAATTAACGGGACACAGAAAACAGTTGTTTCGCTTCTTTTCCCGGCGAAAGAAGAAAAATTCGAACGACAAGCAGACGAATCAGAGCTGGATCTTTACTTAACGACTCAAGTATATACTATACAGACACTAAGGTTATATAAACAGCTTTGTGATTGGTTGACAATTTTACATGCGTGCCGTCTGTTTGTACCTACCAGGTACTGTACCGTACCTGGTACCAGGTAGTCTAGTAGCTTCTTGCCTTTAATATGAGCGCCAAAGCAAAAAAAATCACTCCGTGAAAAACATCTCATAATCACAACAACGAAGTCCTTTCAAGGCACCACGACACAAAACACAACCAAATAGCGCATAGAACAGGACCAAGCACACCGGAATCCATCTTAAACCTTCTTAACCTCCTCTATAGTATGCACTAAAAACCCTTACAAGTCCAAAAGGTGAGTTTTGTAGTGAGGATTCTTGCGTTTAATGGCCATAGCCTCTATTGTTGGTTCGTTTTGGAGTAAGGTGGCGAGCGATGGACAGACGTTTTTGGTACTTATTCTACGTGGTTCGAAAGCAAACGAAAGCGCCCGTTTTGAACGTTACGGGTGAACGGTTACATTGATTATAATATTATTACGGACGAGTCTCACACAGCTTTTTTGATTTTCTTTCATCTTTCTGACTATAACAGAGTTCCGATTCAGCTGTGTGGGTATTCCCCCTCCCCAGCGGTTGGCTCTACCAAACAAAAGAACTATTAGACTCTTAGTGGAAAACGACCCACTCTCGAGTCTCCCGAACCCTTTATCAAACTCTTCAAAAACAACTCCAACCATGAAGACTACCAGTCTCAACAACACTTCTCCATCCAAACCTCTCCCCCCCTCGGTAAGAGTCGACGTGAAGCTCTGTGGCAGCATGTCACGACAGCAGATTGCCGACACGTACCGGCAACAACCGCCTCGAGGTTCCCCTTGTGGCGAAGTGACTTCGTCGCACCTCAATCAGTTTCAAGACAAGGCAAGCAACAGCTGTACACTTGCGTTGAAGACGTCTCTGTACACTGGTTTACAAGGAATTGTCTCGAACAATAGAAATAGTGGTGACAGTTCCCGAATACAACCATCGTCCGTTGTACCTCTTCCGGCTCAGTATGAACCACCATCGTGGTCCGTTCCTGCGCGAGGGGAAGCTCGTCTTGAGGTATGTGTTGATTTTAGCGAAGAAAGTATGTTTCGCTTATTACAGAATGTGCCATTCACTTTTTCTTCACCTTTTGCCTTCACTCCTCCAACAGCCTGTTTGCGAGGCTCTTGGTCGTCAGACATCGGTGGATTTGTCGACCCAGTCGTCGTACCGCATTGGACGCTCTCCCTTGAATGACGTGCAGCTTCAGCACGGGACTTCGTCTCGCCGCCACGCGCTCTTGTTTCATCACGCTAATGGCAATTGTTACATTGTTGACTGTGGCAGTGCCCACGGAACCTATGTCAATGGCGTGCGTATTCATTCGCCCCCCAACGGAGGTGTGGTAGTCCCCACCAAGGTCCGCCGCGGCGCCATGATTCGATTTGGCGGACCTGGAGCTCCTTGCTTCGTTCTCAAGTCCTTTACCTTTCAATTAGATGAATTGGTGGAGGCTGAGGCGAGTTGTAGCCCATTGGAGCGAACGGAGTCCGACGAGGAAGCCGTGCAAAAGAATACCCGGCTCAATGCTTTGGGACAGACGGCAATGGATTCCATACGCTTTTCGCTTTCGCAAATGTCCAAGCGTTCGTTTGACAGTTTGGACGGAGCCGAGACCTTTGATGATGAGCCATGCTCCAAGCGAGCGAGATGTTCGTCTCCTCCCCTCTTTCCGGAAGAACCGTTGAGGCTGGTATCTCCTGACGTGCAACCGACGCATAAGCAGCGAAGAGTTTCTTTTTCAGCTGAACCGCCTGTTGCGTTTTATCCAGCTCTGGTGACACCTGGAGACTTGTCGGAGCAAGAAGACAATGGTACTCACTAGAAGTCTCTATGTAGTAGTTCCCAACGCCTGGCGACACAAACACACGCAAGATGCTATTTCCTGTTACTCATCCCTCCTCCAAGAACGCGTCTTGTTGGTGCTTCTGCCCTTTATCGCACGCACACTCGAATCCATTACATTTCGGCATTCTCTACATTTTATCATGCGCCCTACATGCCACTTTTTATATTACACCTCTCGAAAATCTAGAAAAAATCTCACCATCTCGACTCTCCAAAAAGAAAATGACGAAGAAAATGTTGGAATCAACAAGCCAATCTCAACCAGGCAATAGGAATTCTCTATTTGATATAGACATTTTTTTTTGCCTATGTTATTGTGCATTATATTTATAATGTATTTTTTTGCCTATTTTATTGTGTACATTATTTTATTATGTAATCTGTCAGAAACATATTTTTTTTGACGTGAAACAGATGAAAAACGCCCCCAGTGGATCCTTGCACTCGTACATGCAAAACTACAGCCAGCTGCTAACCAACAGACCAGATGCTTTTCATTTGTGCGCAAAGTGAGTCCATTTGTTAGTTACTGTATGAAGGCAATATCGATGTTCCGACTGCCACGATGCGCTCGTTATGACACGCTTACGCTTTTTTTAGTCCTACACCTAAACTTCCGCTATTTGCAAGTCTTTTGTGCGCATCGGGACCAAGCCGAGGCCCATAATAGTAGTTGTAAAATAAATGTTCCGGTTGATGTAATTTTCGAAACATGAGGGACTCCAATCAAAGCAGCCGCGATTGCAGTGTCCAATGCGTTTCAAATCCTAATCTAGAGTCAATTGTTCGACTTAGTTGGTCACGCCCTGTCATTATATTCTCTTCTCTGCTGCTCGGAAAATTGTACAGCCATTGAAATGGAACTGACATTGAAGTTGCATAATTGATTGAGGTTTTGTAAACACATATGAAACATCCTCCGAATGCACCCCAAGAAAACAGCATCAACGCAAAAATGATTCTTCTCTTGAGTTCAATTCTTCCTGTCTCAACACCATGTTCAAACCTACTTTATATCTCTATTTAGCTTGCACCTCCATCGACTCGCGCGGTTGATCATAGAAAACTAGGTGGGATTGATTTTTCACATACCGGGAATTGATATTTCAATGGACGGAGAAGCCAGATTCAAACAACAGAGAGACGAAGAGCAGTTTTCTTCTCTCATTTGCTACCGTCAATCTTTCATAATTTGCCTTTTCACAACGAAGCAACTTGATTTCGCTTTTGAACCTAACATCTTTTTAAATTCAATTCGATTCATATATCACACCATGTTGATTAACTTGCCCTTTGCCAAGCTGACTTTGATTTTGGCTGCCGTCGTAGCCTCTGTCCCTGCATGCGCTGCAGTAGGCAGCTCTGGATCCAACGACGAAGAACGCCAAGTCTTTCCTCGTCTTCGGACCATTCAAACACGACAACAAATCAGTTCCTCGGCAGCCGAGAAGACTGGAGCGCCTCAGCAAATTAGTTCTTCGGTACCCGAGAAGACTGAAGCGCCCCAACAAGACACCGTTGAGATTCTGATGGAACAGATGCTGCTAATGAGCATGGATACTACAATTGATCCTACAACTGATTTGCCTTCTGCTCCGCCTTCTGATTCGCCTACCGAGTCGCCCACTGGTTCTCCGACGGAACTGGTTACGATGGGTCCTACTACTGCTGCCACGGCTCTTGCAACTGGCGCCCCGAGTGTTGTCGCCTCTGAGCCTATTATCACTACGCTCGCACCAACTCAAGGTGATGCTACTGTTATCGACACTGAAATTCCCTCAGTCACACCTTCCTTGCGTCCCACAGACGCTCCCACGGGTACTCCACCAACTCTCACGCCCACTGTCGAAGGTTGCGGTATTTCTGCAGATGTTCGCCGCCAGCAAATTTTGGCTCTTTTGGACAGTGTCGCAGATCCTGATCTTATCCGAGACGATTCAACGACATTGGGACAAGCTACAACCTGGCTTCTTGAAAACGACCCTCGCAAGATTTGTCCTGGTGTTCCAAAGATTCTTCAGCGTTGGGTGTTAGCCGTTCTTTACTTTAGCACCGGTGGTGACGAATGGTTCCAATGCTCGGCAAATTTGTTGGCTGACGATCCTTGTGGCTTTGAAGAGCCATTTGCTTCTCCTCAAAAGCAACGATTTCTTAGCGGATTCAACGAGTGCGAGTGGGCTGGAATCACATGCGATGAGGAGTTGTGTGTCACCGAAATTGAATTTGGTATGTCATTGTGGGAGTTGAGCGTTGACCGGTTTCAACGCATTTTCGATTGTTCTTGGTCCTTTACTGATTGTTCTTTCTTACCTGAAACATATATGCCTCCTTTTATGTTAACTACACACAGAGCTGAATAATGTGGCTGGTATTATTCCTACAGAGATCGGACTCCTTACGGACCTTGAAAGGTGGGGTATGGAGCGTGGAAATCTCACTGGAACCATTCCAACCGAAATTGCTAGCTTGTCCAAGCTTACTTTTTTGGATTTTGATTTTAATCAGTTGACGGGGAGCCTAACAACTCAGCTGCTTTCCTTGAACTTGTTGGAACAACTCGACTTGAATGACAATAACTTTAGTGGCTCGATCAATGGTATTGGAGTTTTCCCTTCCATGAAGTTTCTTCAGGTGCGTCAAGTATCTTCTGTTTCTATGGAAACATCTCACTGACAATTCTAACTATATCTGAAAATCCGATCTTCTCTTTGATTAACAGCTACATCGCAATGGCTTTACTGGAACTGTCCCTGTTCAAGTTGGAGACTTTACCAACCTGACGGTGTTTACACTTCACGCAACTCAGATTTCGGGTGAAATGCCTAATTCTGTCTGCGGCTTGCTCGAAACAGAGGGAGGCTTCTTGACATCGCTGATTGCGGACTGCGAAGGCAATGCCCCCGATATTGTATGCGATTGCTGTACGGACTGTCGTGATCTCAATGGTGATCGTGTCCAGGGAGGTGGCCGTATGCTTCAAGATTATGATGAAATTGAAGACGAAGAAGGAAATCTCTTGGTGGATGACATCATCAGCGAGTAAGGTCACGAAAATGAGACTACCAAATCTATGATTGTTGTATTAAGCCGTTGCTGTCATATGAGGCCAAACCAAATCCTGCAACCCTAAATCTCAAGTTGAGATCGTGAATTTGATGTAATACCTTCCAGAGTCACACGATGTAGTGGAAACAACCAAGAAAAGGATATAAAAAGTAGTATTGAACTTTTGCTCCCGATATATACTTATTTGTTCCTTTCGATTTGCTCTGTAGCTAGCTTAGCTTTTACTTGCAGGCTAGGGTTTCCAACATGATGTTAATCAGAAAGCTGTGAGCCATCGAAGCGCACCATTTTTTCTCCGATAGATCTCTTCACCTGCTGTCAAATTGCTTCAAGGCGGTCGCGTTCTCTCTGTTGCATCATTTGCAGCTTGCGTTGCCAAAAATTTGATCGCAACATCTCTTCGTATGCCTAAATGTGATCATTCCCATGAATTCAGGGGATTTCTAAATGATACCACTACTAGTACTCTTCAGACGCCTCGAACTCTTTACAGTCGAGATTTACGACTGGCTTCCCAACTACAGTACTTGCATCTCGATGTCATTCATGCTATTTGTGTGCGTGCGTGAATATCTCCTTAAAAGAAGCCTGGATCCGTGGAAAAGAGAGCAATGTGATTTTTCATCTTAATAAGCCAAATCGCTCAGGCTTTCGCTAGAACCGTCTCCCGGAAAAGTGCAAAAAAGGATACCAGGTACTCGAGTAGTAATTTTAATAAATTATCAACCGGGTGGAAATGTGCATCATGGTCCACTTTTTGACGCCACGTCACGATGAGAAAACGCCACATAAATTTCCTTCTTTTTTTGTTGTTCACAAAAACACACTCATCGTCTTTCGGTTTTTCTAATAAAATATTTTTTACTACGACTGCAACTCTATTAATAATCAGAAATATCTATTTCGACCATGCCCTCCTTTTCCACTCGATTTACTCTGGCCGTCGCATTTCTCGCTTGTCTGATTACCCAAAGTGATGCCTTTTCCACAGGTTTTTACAGTCAGGTCCCGCGGACAATTTTGCAAGCAAAGTCCTCTTCCACTTCTTCGTCGTCGGATTCAGCTGCAGTGAGCCGCAGAAATGCTCTCTTTGGAATTATGGGAACGGTCGGAGCTGTCATGGCAGCCAACCCCGAGGAGGCATCGGCCAGCTACAGTGCCTACACGAACAGAGAAAAAGACTGGGAAGAACGCAAAGCCAAGGGAGATATTACCTACAAATCTGCCAGAGACTTAAAATCGGAGTTACGAGCCATTGTTCCAGCCAACTCGGAGTCGTCCAAAATATTTTGTCCCAATGGGCCCTCGGCTGCTGTATCACCTTTGATGGAAAATAGATGCGGTGATCGCATGGCCCTGCCCAGTGTATATGGTAAACAACAAGATGCGGTGGGAAACTATATCCCAGGGTTTTCGACGGCTAATGGTAAGTAAGTGAGATGGAGAGACTCTTACTTTATTGAAGTGTTACCAGAACAACTTTTAGGCTCTCATTGTCATTTAAACTTAAAATAAATTCAAAACCTTAGGGTTTACCAAGCCTAGTCTTGAAGCTGGTGGTGGATTTCCTCAGTACAATTAAATTCAACCATCCAACATGCAGCCCATTTGGGTTGCTAGAAGTGCCGATCATCGCAAATGAAAACCCGAACCTATCATAATCCATCCAAGAGCCTGCTGCGAAACGAAGAAAGTCCAGCTAATATTATTTCAACAAAACTGTACATATTTGTACAAATACTTACTCTATGAACCAAGCAACCAAAGACAATGCAGCATTTGTATAAATAGCGTTATCTTTATTCGTTTTATGATTCGCCCATCCAACCGGGAGCTATAATGTTCATTAATCCCACAAAAATTGCGTAGCAAATGGAACCAAGCGTAATCAGCAAGAAGATTGTACCGCCGATAGCGCTCGTTCCCAACTTGGTTGTTTTCAATCGCTCTAAGTCTTCTTTGTACTCCGGCAAAAGTCCCACGAACAAGACTCCGGACACTTGGATTGCCGTCGTCAAACACGTCAACTTGATCAAGCCTTGCAATTTTCCATTTTCAAGAGCCGTTTTAGAGACATCCCAAATTCCTAAAAGCATTGTCGAGAATGCTCCTGCCAAGTTTCCAGCGCTGTTGTTGACAGTAGTGAACATGGCATAACTGCAGTGCAAAGAAAACGGTAAGGTTTTCGAGACTTCGAAGAAACGGAGAACATGACAACTACTTCATCCACACACAAGCACAACAACACCCTCCCTACTACTGAAAAAATCCTTACCTTGCACCTTCACTCCCGACTGGACACAGATGCACCATCAGAATCGTCGTTGGCAGAAACTGCACCCCGGCCAAAAAATCGGCAAAGACGTCGTCACCAAAGGCAAATAAAAACGGAGAAAGTCCAAATGTGATTCCCATCACAAGTAAGACTTGCAAAATAGAAAACACTCCGTTCAAAAGGGTTGTAGTAATGTAAACCTTTCGCCAACTCCAGTGAATCATAAAGGTTTTGTAGGTCCAGACTCCCACGTACAGTAGAATGTAGGCTGTGGCCAGCAACATGTTCAGCTGACATGCGGAAAACCCTAAATTTGTCTTCAAGAATTGTTTCCATGCCGAGTTCGACACTTGCAGTATATTGTAGAGATAAACAAATCCGAGCGGTTGCCAAACTGCACGCGAGCAAACTGTGTTATATATTTCGCTGCATTGTTCTCTGATGGGTGCCACAGGTACATTTTTGACCTCCTCAAAGCGTAAAATAAAGGGAACAATACTCAGGGGTAGCATGGCGAGCAGTATCACCACGTAAAACGGACCAAAGTTGGAGTACTAAAAAAACGCAGAGAGATATGGAGTGGTAAGGCTTTAGAGCAAAAGAGCATGGCTAAAAATAAAGACGGGACACTATGTGTTCGTACCAAGTAAGTACCCATAGGAACAGCAATCATCGAACCAAAAAACCGGTATGAATAACAGGACGATTGTGTATGTCCTCTCTGATGTGGTGGCTCTAATTTGGCCTTTTCTGCGACGATACTATCACCCACTGTAAAAACATATTGTTGGGATAGTAGATGAGTGTTTATTTTTCACCTGATTCATAAAAAAAGTGCATTGCAAAACAATGTCCACTCGACTTCGGTACATTTCCAATATCCAAAACCGCAAGAAAGAATTTTATAAATAACACTTACTAACATCACTAAACCAGAGACCCATACCAGAAGACATGACACACAAAGACAAAAATGCCATGGTCGGTGCATCGTCTGGTGGAACATTTGGAGCAGCATCAAGTTGACTCCTGGCATTGCATCCGGTAGCACCTAGCTGCATGCTCAAATTCGAATTGAAAATGAGCGCAAAGTACGACGCACTGCAAACCACCCATCCGAGGAGCATGTATGATTTGCGTCGGTATCCAAACAGTGGCGTCGAATCGCTCAAGAAACCAAAAATCAATTTAAAACTGGCCGGTAGGCTACGTATGGCCGAAATGGAGGTTTGTTGGGCTTCGGTAGCTCCCAAATCGAGGGGATAGACATTGATGAGAGGAGAACTAAGTCCCAGTAACAGTCCCACCAGTAAATAACAGGCCGGTACAGCAATGTTTTCGGGACGCAACAATTGGCACTTGCGTGGCAATCCTGGAGGGAACAAATAATCTTCCAACCACTCGGGCATCCAGTCATAACTGCGTGATGAACCGCTGGTATAATAAACCAAGCCATCCTCGTCCTTGTGGTGCATACTAGTATCCATCATGACAGGTTCGTGTTCGTTTTCAAAATAATCTGTTGTCTTGTCATCATCAACATCCTCGTAATCATCATCGCCGCCACCACCAGCAGGAATATATTCGGATGGAGAAAGGGGCATCATTTCCATGCCTTCTCCAATGGTAACGGAGGCGGCAGCTGCATCATCATGAAGTTGATATGCGTTATCCGGCTCCATGGCCATTTTCTGATGTTTTCGCAATCTTGCAGGCATTGCCAACTTGTGGTCTACAATAATTGTACTGCTGCTGCTGCTGCTGCTGCTGCCGGTGATGGTGTTAATGTTCGTCAAGGTGTTGCTTATGTTGTTTTGGTTGTTGGTTTGGTTGTTGTTGAGTTTGTCAGGGGAAGGATTATCTGTATAAGGCTTTCCATCAGCTGGACCCAAAGAAGACATTGCTGTACTGTACGTACGCTTCTCTGTTTTCTGGCCCCTCCTGTTTTGGATCTGCCTTTTTGCTAGTAGTATCGTTTCAGCAATGATGGATTGATTTTGCTGAGCGTCTTGTTGAAGGCATCTAAAATGACACGCAAAATCAGGCGTAGTGATGCAGAGTAGTGAGGAGCAGTGTGGTGCTCTGCTTTTTCACTCGGCAGTTTTTTTTCTGCGGAAGCAAGCTATTCTAGTTTTAGGGCTAAGAATAATGTGCCGGGAGTGAGAGATGACTGATGATGATGATTTTTTTTTTTCGGTCTGAAATTTCTCCGTTATCAAAACGGGAGAAAACCCGTACTCTAGTAGCGTAGGTTCTGTAGACTTTCAACTCGGGTACGAGTACGTACCTTTCCAGTCTCATATTATTTTTCTCGCTCACATTCACTTCTGTTTGACACTCCACAAAGTGACTCATAGATCCATTAAGTTTTGCAAAAAATTTGTTATTATTATCATTATTACTACTTAGTAGTAGAGGTCTACTCTATATCGAAATTCGAAAGAGCACCATCATCAAGACAGACATCGCTCCAACAATCAATCATAGAAGAGTTTAAAATAAAGAAAACACCATCGGCCAAGATTTGCCACCAGTAGATACATACTACAACACACAACATAAATATCGCAGTTCGAATCCGAAAACGAAAGAATACATGTAACGATGATAGTATCTGTATCCATTACTCGTACTGGACTTTTATTCTCGCTGGTGGGGTTCCTGTCGATGGTCCAGACCAACACTGCTTTTTTGACACGAGAAGTAGTAGCAGTAGCAGCAGCAGACCGACCATTCAATTATCCCAAACCAAAGCAATTCACAACAACATCATCAACCCAACGGCACATGGTCTTTGATTTCTTCAAAAAGAAATCAGCCGAGGGTGTCGATCAACTCAACAAGTTGGCAGATGCCAGTTTTAAAGGTGAACTGGGAAAGGGACTGAAAGATGCTGCCGAATATACCAAAGCGTCCAATGCAGCTTTTGCGTCTGGTCTGGCCAAGAGCCGTCGGAAATTGTTGGAAAGCATGGACACACTCTTTACGGGTGTGTCACCAGAAGACTTCTTGGAAGATTTACAAGACATACTGTTGCAGGCCGATTTGGGAATTGCAGTGGCAGAAGATGTCGTAGCCGAAGTCCAAACCCTGCGAGAAGATTCGACCACACTTTTGAAGAAGGATGATTTGCGATCAATTTTGAGAGGGAAATTGATTGAAACCTTTGAGACTGGCAGTTCCAGTGCCATTCAATTTTCATCAACCCCAGATATTCCTACCGTACTTTTTATCATGGGTGCCAATGGAATGGGAGTAAGTCGACTGTAGTTGTGCTTCGAAAAGGATGTGTCATCAAACATTTCTGTTAGTGCTAACAGCACCTTTTTCTCCTCGTTTTCAACAAAAACCTAATGTATACATTTGCAGAAGTGAGTTGTGCAAAAATAATGTACTGTATGCTACTTGCAGAAGCATTGTTCTACAAAGCTCACACGCGCACTTCCTTCATGTTTACAGAACTACGACAATTGGAAAATTGGCCTACCGTCTCCGTACAGAGGGAAATCAAACGGTCATGATGGCAGCCTGTGACACCTTTCGCGCAGGAGCTGTGGAACAATTAGCTCAATGGGCCGAGCGTGCTGAAGTAGATATTGTAGGTCCTTCAGAAACTGCAACGTCCCCAAGTGCAGTTCTTTTCAATGCTCTTGACAAGGCTATCAAGGAAAAATATGATACCGTCTTGGTGGATACGTCAGGTCGACTCAGCAACAATGATGCCTTGACCAAAGAACTGGCCAAAATGAAAAAGGTTATCCAAAAGAGGCTTTCAATAGAAAAAGATGAAGAAGGCAACAACACTCTGAATACAAACGTTCCTCACGAAACATTGCTGGTACTGGACGCTGCTCAAGGTCGCATGGCCCTGGACTCGGCTCGCATTTGGAATGAGGAAATTGGACTCACTGGATTGGTTTTGACCAAGTTAGATGGCAGTGCCCGTGGTGGAAGCGTTGTTGCTGTCAGCCGTGATCTGAAGTTACCTGTCAAACTCATTGGCGTTGGTGAGGGAATTGAAGACTTGAGAGACGTAAGTAGATGCTGTATGTATTACAATGTAAAAACGAGGACTCTGAACAAACTAACAAATCGTATTCGGAATATTCGACAAATTGCAGTTTCAACCGGAACAATTTGTGGATGGTCTTCTTGGAATTGGAGCTGCTGGTGGAGGAAAAGATTCGGGAGTGAAAGACGAAGGTGCCATGCTTGCCGCCCGGTTAGAAACTATGAGAAAAGAACGAGATGTACGTGCTGAGGCAGCAAAGAAGATAGGGCCCCCCGCTTCTGCTCCAGCTCAAGCAGGTGCGTTTTCAGCTCCTAATGGTATTACTGATCTCACTCCCGATGAAATGGTGACAGCAGGCCCAAGCTATGTGGACACGAGCCAACCCAATCGATCAAATACGAACAAAAAGAAAAAGAAGAAAAAGTCTCGCAAATGAATGTATAACTTTACACAGACCTATCTAGGCTAACGTGCAATTATCCAATCTGCTCTTAATTAACTGATTACGGTATGTGCTATCTACTACCGGCTGCGTAGCTTTGTCTGCCAAGGCCACTTGCTCGTTCTAGTGTAATCAAATAACTTATCTCCAACATTTTTTCACAACATTCAAAACCTACCTTACTGGTAGAGACAATCTCCGAAGCACATACCAAATAATCAACTGTTTTTGCACTAAAATTTTTGCATAAATAAACCGGTTTCTCTACTACGATTTTTTCGTATTGCAAGGATAACAATGGCATTGGTAAAAGCGCTTGGACGTAACTTGTCAACTCACAACTGCAACTCCATTTGCTTAGAATCACGGAGTGTTTGATTATCTCTCGCACAATGACCAGTTCTATCAGCGCACCTCGGCCGCAGGCAAGTCTCGCTGCGCATTGCTCGATGTGGACACATAATGAGGAGCGGTTAAGAGAGGAAATCGATACTCCGGAGTAGTTGTGTTCCTTTTTTGAATTCCTCTGGTTAATGAGGAAAATTGCTTTAAATAATCATTTTTAATAGACCGTATTCAATATAATAATGGAAATTGATGTTCCGCATGTTCGGGAAGCGCGCAGCCGCGAGCATGAGAGCAAACAGAGGTGCGCAAAGCGACAAAAAGACTTCCGAACAAAACCCAATCCAATATTCACCGGGATGAAGAGATGGATAGTTGTCCTTGGATGCAGCCTAACTCACACAATCCATCGAATTTGCACGACCACAACAAAGTTGCAAATTGTTTCATTTATACAGAAAACGCAACATTCTCTCGGTCAAATATATTATCAATTTTCTCTTTTCAACAAATTAACGACAATGACTTCGATCACTTCTCGGATACATACTAGTTGTTTATGGATGCAGTTTCTTGCAATTTTTACACTTTGCTTCGGCGGCGTTTCAGGTGGTCGAATTCCACAGGCAGCTTCCACTAAAACTCTGGTCCGAGGGGCCAGCCACGGCAATTCCCTTCATGTACGACAGAGACAGTTGATCCCGATGCGTAAGTCGTCTCCAATAATCTCTGCGTAGTGCTATTCACGGCTTACACTACGTACATATCTCACCAACTTTCTTTGATTCCCTCGTCGCAGATCATGGACACAGCGGCACATCGTACCTCGGATGCTTGAATTATACCGACAGTGAACTGGCTTCTGAATGGAACTTTCCAGGCACAGCGCCAAGTTGTTCATATACAAGTCACGGGTATGTCTCTTGCGTTTTTCGCGTTTGCGTATAGTGTAGATGATGGTAGACTGCGGCCCGTGCTCACATTTACATTTACATCTATATTGTTTGCTTCGTAGAAATAACGACGATGATGATAGCAGCGGAGGAGGAGGTAGTGGTGGCGACGATGATGATTCCAGCGGCAGCAATGGCGACGATGATTCCGAAGAGGCAGCTGGCGAAGGCGACGAGGAAGCAGGTGGAGAAGAAGCCGAAGGTGATGACAATGCCGGAAACGGAGGTAATGCAGAAGCAGCTGGCAACGACGACAATACTGACGACCAGAATGGGAACGGCAATGATGGGCGAAATAGTGGCAACGGTGCAGATGACGACATGTACGGCGATGATGGGTATGAAGTAAACAACCAAGACGTTGCCGAAAACGGCAATGAAAATGGTGAGAATCCAATGGAAAGCTTTGACATATCCGATTGTAGCACCTACGGTAACCTGTGGGTATGGGATTTGGCTTTATCGTGCGATTCTGATGCTTCACTTGAAAACTGCGAATGTACCTTCACTGATCAGCTCATGGACGCCGAGATGATATCCTGTAATGACATCAAAGATTGTCCAGTTGAATGTCCCGTTTGCGAAACTTGTTTCCAACTCGCTGGATGTACACCTGTTCGTCCAAACACTGTCTTTGTAGGAGGCGGCAAATCTACCACCACATACCTTGCCATTGCAGCAGCTGTTGCTATCTTCCTGTTTGGAGTAGGCTATTACTACTATCAACGCCGTAAAAATGAAAATGATAGCGAACTTGGAACAGGGCTTATCGACAAACAGCTCCAAGACACGGTTGGCAAAATCCCTCCCGCCGACCCAGACAGGCCGGGATACGACCCAGAGCTTGCTGTCGCTGGAAATGTCCCTGACAACAACTCAGACGCCTCTTCCGTTGCCTCCATGAGCCAGACTTCACAAGTATCAATATCTGAATCGGAAGTTGAGCTGTCTCCAACACGCACTGGGCCAACGGACCCAGACGGAGCAACCGCAGAGCCAAGTGGCCATCCTGCATTGCCTCCATTGCCTGAAGGTAGCAGAGAAGCCGTAGCAGCCGCTATCCTAGAAAATGCGCTGTCTTCTTCCTATGGTAACAAGTCCAAGAACGATGATGCCGCGACAGATCCCCCTGGTCAAGACATGCCATCGAATGATGATTCTCTTGTTGATGATTCTGCCTCACCATGGATTGGCGACATTGACATGTCTTTTTCGGAACCTTCCATGGACGAAGATGATGAAGATGAAAAAGATGCGACTGATGCATTGTTGGAGAGACTAGACACGAGTCCAACTGACCCTCCCGTCATTGAAACTGCGCCCACAGATGAATTTTTTGATAAAAAGGACGAAACAGCGTCGAAGGATGAGGTTCCTGGCAGCACGTCTGAAACAACGATGAAGAACAATGACTCTGATAGCAAGTCGGATCTAACACCAATGGAACCAACGACGCACGAAGCAACGTCGAAGGATGACGTCCCTAGCAGCAAGTCTGAAACAACACCGAAAGACGAATTCTCTAATTGCAAGTCAGAGCCAATTCTAACGGAAGGAAAGACGAAAGACGATTACGATACTATGCCCGCACCAGCGCCAAGTGATTCCACAGCGAGCAATAACAACATGGCTGACGAGAACAACATCAACATCGATTGCAGTAAACCTGCCGCTGTACCAAAGACAATCCAAGCAACCGAGAAGTCCATGCCATTGGATGAAGAACAACCCATCGCTGAGGCATCTACAGTCTGGCTCGCTCCGGCCGATGGTGCAGAAGAAGAGAAGACCGAAGTTATTCCTCCAGACGAGGACATTTCTGGAGAGGTTTGGCTGGCTCCTCTGACTAGTGTCGAGGAAGAAGTTGCTGCAGCCGAGGCGGTCCGACCAATGAGTACCCAGCCAGAAGAAGAGGTTTTGGATGACAAGACCAAGGATGTCTGGCTGGCGCCTTCGGCTGACCCAGATGAATTGAAGCCTATTCCTCCGGATGAAGGGTCGCCCATGTCAGTCTCCGAACGAATTTCGACGTGGTCCGATGATAAAGAGGACGAAGGTCCTTGGTTGGCACCAATTTTCGATGACAACTCTGATGAACCCAAGACCTCTTGAGCGGATAATGATGAAGAACCCAACAAGAAGAAGAATGAATTAAAAAAATGTGCTGTACTCTATAGTTTTTGAGTTGATTGCGCCTGCTCTCGAATCATTGAGTCTATCTGACCTAGCCGCAAGCTCTGCCCTTTTGTAAATTAAAAAAACTACTATGCATAAATCTTTTGTTGACCATAATATTATTGTTGGAGACGTCGTGTTTGTAAATATCTGAGGGCTTCAAAGAATGACAAAAAAATGACAAAATTCCGATTATTTTCATACAGTGTACACTCTAAGTATTAATCATGATCAGGACGACTACTAGCTAGTACTCCTACTACAGTACTAAAAGTAAGTACAGTACTACGGAGTAGTACTAGCTACTGTAGACTAGTCTACTACTCGGAGTAAGAACTAACTCTCGACTACAGTACGTAGCTAGTAGGCGTCCGTTTGCGTCTTTATGGAGATTGGTGCAGTAGGGTTGTGGGTCTTCGCTCATACGCTGTATGAAGGATTCTCACTCCTTGCCTCATTTCATCCATGATATTATTTTTTGTTGTTGAACATTACTACGGTAGACTAGTAGTATTAATATTATTATTTCTCCTACCTATTATTAGCAGTCTACTAGAGGAGTGCTAGTAGTAGAGTGGTAGTAGAGTACTCGTACTTAAGTAGTACCGTACTCGACAACAACAACAAAAACACCGAACAAAATTCATTGAAAAGGCCTGCGTCTTATGTACTACCAGCAGTGAGTAGTACACTACTAGTACTACTAGTAGTAGCTAGTCGAGTAATAGTACGAGAATACTAGCAACAGAAACTAAGGTAGCTACTTATAGTCTAAAATCAGCACCCCGCCCCCTTTCTACCAAACAGGGACTTCCGACATGGACAGTCTTAATATGAGCAACAGCTTCATGGAAGACCAAGATGCCTGTTGTCTTGACATGGTAGATGATTTATTTGCCGGTGACGGAGACTTGGGAGGTAGCGATTTCGGTACGATTTTCGATGAGGATCAAAGGACTGATAATAGTGACAATGATAACGCTAATGACAACAATAATGGTAATAATAACGACTCACTCTGTGGCTCGTCGTCGCCTGGGCTCAAGAAGAGCGAGACTGATTTTTCAAAAAGCGATGATGGTATAACTGCAACTGGTAGTAGCAAGGATGATATTATTGCCATTGCAATCAAAGAGAAAGGAGCTAAACCGAACAGTAAGAGGCGGAGATCCAGTACCCCACTGGAACTTGATGAACCCCTACCGGCATGGCACAATGAAGTCACGGATGAACCACTCAGAAGCAAGATGATTAACGAAATGTAAGCGAAGAGATGTTGATTGTAGAGAACTGATTTGTGTAGAATTCATTGTTTGCAAAACTCACGACTCCTTTTCGTACTGGTGCGATTATATAGTTCTGCGCTTTTAAAGGCAAGGAAGAAGGGCGAGCCTACAAAGGAGTGGTTAGACCAACTGCCTCACAAAACTCGCGTACTCGAGGATAAACTGTACAAGAAAGCAAGAAGCCTCGAAGAGTATGTAGATCGAACGACACTAAAGAATCGGTTACGAAGACTTGCAGTTACCATTGCTGCACATTACAACGAATCAGTCAAAAAATCAAAGAGACGGTCAGTGGGTTCCCTGTCAAGCATTGCTACTGTACCGCATCGCAATTCCTTGCTTTCGTTCGGGGACACAGATGATAATACTGCCAACATGACAGCTCAACTTCTGGCTGCCCGCAGTGGATCGACACAAAATAATATCATTTTTTCCGCTGAAGGGCGCATGGGCACCGTGGCCAGGCCAACCGCAAACGGAAATAATGACCAGCAGCACAATAAAGTTCCATCGGAAATGGCTATTTCTGACCTTGCACGACAAAAGACTGCTCAGAATGGAATCGTTTCAAATATTCAACAGCAACAAGTGCTGGTTAATGGTGTTAGGAAAGGCAGTAATTCGCTATCTGGAGGCATCACTGACAATGGTAATAGTGCCGGCGCAAACAAATCGGCAACGGGGAAGGACAGTGGCAGTTCAACGGTGGTCACACAGCAAGTAGGCGATACAGGGGAAACCCGGTTACAAAACTCGTCGGGAAATGGAACGAACAGTGGTGACAACAAAGGCGATAACACTGACGCACGAAGGTCCCAGTTCTATGGCATTGCCACCACGAACAATGTCTTGCAAGGGAACCAAATAGATATTGGAACACATGCGATGCCGATGATGTCAGATTCTTCCCAAGCAGGTTTGATAGGGCAACAATCCATGCCCGTAGCATCTAGTTTCAACAACGGCAACAGCAGTATTGGCGACATGAATTCGCATGCAGCTCTCACCGGACAGCAATCCATGCCAATTTCTACTGGAGGTGGTGGTGGCGCTGTGCAGCTTGGAGGGAACCACAACCAAGCACAAATTCAATTGCAACAGCTCATGGCACAACAAGCTGCATTGTCAATGCAACAGAATTCAGGAGTAGGTAACCTCGCTCAACAACAGGTAATGCAAGCCGAATTTTTCAGACAAGCATCTCAAAGCTCGGCACAAATGAATATGGCGCAGCAGGCCCAGCTGCAGGCAGAGATGATGCGACGAGCCTCGGCTGCTAGTGGTGGCGTCAATCCCATGAATCAACAGCAGTTACTTGCTCAGGCTCAAATGCAGGCTGAAATGATGAGGCGAGCATCCATCGGATCTCTCGGTACCATGAGCAGCCATGCAGTTCCCATTGGAGGTCAATACGGAATGATGCCGCAGGCAGGTGGTATGGTAAATCCTGTCATGATGAATCAGCAGATGGGTCAAATGTTTGGCAACAACCCACAAATGATGCAAGGCAACGCCAACACGATGCAACCCATGAACATGAATATGGGACAAGTTAATAATGTTCAACAGCAGCAGCAGCAGCAACAGCAGCAGCAAAATTTCATGAGCAACATTGCGGCTGTTCCAAGTCAAAATTCTTTTTCCATGCATGGAATGGTCAACATGCAAAACGACAATAACAACAATGGCAGCAATGCAAATAACTTGCAAGAAGGAAATGGCAAGGACAACACGAGTTCCTCGGAAAATCCATTTGATTGGTAAAACTATTAAAGAGTTACCTGGTACTTCAAACTAGAAACACTACTCCGAGTAGCTACTAGCTCTACTACTAATAGCAAATGGTAGTAGTACCTGCTAGTAATTGCTGTAGCTGTTGTTGCTAGTACGGTTACTATTGGCTATCACGTCAAAGCTCAAAACAAAGACAAGTGAGCGACTCATGTGCGTGCTAAAGGCCTTTTTTCCGACATCGGTCAAGGTTGTTTGGTTGCAGCCGTCAAATTCGAAATCCCTACTTAAGTACTGTACTAGCTAGGGAACTTTCTTGACTGAAACTGAAACCAGAATAAATTATTGATACGACCCGGCTAGAGATTTTAAATGTATGTTATTGCAGAACAGAAGCAGGCCCAGTAAACAGGTCAACGAAAGAAGAAACCACACCGAAAGAGGAATGATAGGCAGCTGGCCCTGTTGCTTTTTCTGTATTGTTACTATGTTTTCCGTGGGCAGGGCATCGGCATTTTTCTCACGAGCCTCCGTTAGTAGTGGAAGAAGAGGACGGACAAAGATGCTTCTGACTTCAGCTTCTGTCAGCGGTGGTAGTTTGTCAGAAACGATCCGGTTAGAGGCAGAAGATGAAATGGCAAAATTGCAGGATCTCTACGAAGGCCGATCAGATGCTCCTACCATTCTAATGTCACAAGAGGAAGCATCTGCCTTTGTCCAACAAAATATTGATGCAGCACTCTTTGATTGCGATGGTGTTTTATACCGTACGCCAGTTCCTATTCCTGGAGCGAAAGAGTGCATTGAATCCATGATGAAGGAAGGAAAGAAAGTTCTTTTTGTAACTAATAATGCAGGAGTTAATCGAAAGCAACTGCGAGAGAAATTGTCGAAGATACTTGATGTTGACTCACTAGTGGACGAGCAAATGATCTCTGCTAGCTATTCTGCTGCACAATTTCTGAAAAACGAAGTCAATTGTGGAGGCATGACTGGAAAGCGAGTGCATGTCATTGGCAGTGGTGGACTTTGTGAGGAGCTCAAGAGCTTCGGATTTGAAGTTTCGGGTGGTCCGTCAAGCGACAAGCCTGAAATGGATCGGGGAGATTTGGCAAGCTATGAATTTCCAGAGAGCCCTATTGATGCTATTGTCGTGGGCCATGACGTAGCGTTTACGTTTCGCAAGCTAAGCATTGCCAATGTTTTACTGCAAAAGAACCCACTGGCAAGATTTGTCGCTACCAACCGGGATTCCTTTGATCTTGTGGGTGGCGATGGCAGGCATATTCCAGGCAACGGTTGTATTGTGGCTGCCTTGGAGTATTGCTCACGACGTACAGCCCTTAATACTGGCAAACCCAGCAAGGACCTGTTAGGAGTCATTCAGCAAGAGCATAATCTTGATTTGAGTCGAACCATGTTCGTAGGCGACCGATTGGACACGGATATTAAATTTGGCAAGGATACCGGAATGATATCTGTTCTCGTCATGACAGGTGTGACAACAGCGGACAAACTAGCAAGTGTGGGGGAAGGAAACGACGAAGAGCCATTGCCTACTATAGTCGTTTCGCATGTGGGTAAACTGGTAAGATAGTTATTATTTTTTGTTGATTTCGCACTGCACACTGTCTTAATGGGAAAAATGACGTGCAGGCTGAGGTAGGCAAAAGTCCTCGACCATAATATTGCGTGGATTTGTAGGTGTCGAGTTTGATATACTATGCAAACTTCTACAATTCCGAGTGAGACTTGCCGCAGACGTAGTCAACCACCTTGGGCAACGCATCTTGCAAGCTCTTGGCTGCTGTTCCTAGATTTTCCAGAAATTCGTCCTGAGTTAGTACATCACCATCTACAATGTCTGTAACGACTTTGACCCCCAAAAATGGAACCTTGTGCAATTCGCAAGTCCAGGCGACGGCAGCGGCTTCCATATCTTTGACAGATGCGTCGTTGGCAAGCATCAATTCGTCATCCTTTTCCGTGTTGTCCAGCGAATTACCGGTTGTGCAAATGCCCATTTTGAAATTATATTTGTCTGCCAAGTGCTGGGCATTGATCGTCTGAAGCTTTCCAATTCCGAATGGGGTAAAAACAGGGATCGGGATTCTGCGATCATGGTTGGCCACCGCTGTGGTCAAGAAGACATCACCAATTTCCGCCCCTTTTCGTTTGAATCCACCACAGGTCCCAGCATTGATCAAAACATGCTCTTTGTCAGGCGCTTCTGTGGTCATTTTGTTCAGAGCCAAAAAAGTGGCAAGACTAGCAGGGACTGTGCCCACATTATCAACGCCTGTACCGTAGACCTTATCCTTTCCATTCGTCACAACAGTTACTTTGCAGGCACCATGGGTTCCAGTAAAGGCCTGGAATGGAGTATGATCGGGAAAAAATGATTTATCCTCTACCAAGCCCAAATGTTCGACAAAAGGCATAGCCTCGGCTTCCATGGCTATAGCCACCACGACGCTGCGCAAAAGAGCAACATGAAATTGGAGGTAAAATTAAAATAAGATGAGTGAGAAACCATGTATTATTTTTTCCTGCAGTGGTACTCGGTATTGATTGAATACTCGGAAGAGGACACATCATGTCACGATGATCTACAATCATCTGCAATCAAATATAGGAGGCTCTCGAACATGAATAGACACTCACTCTTCAATTGCCATCTTGTCAAGCGGTTCGTACGACTTTACTTGGTCAAAAGATAGAAGCAATATAGCAAGATACGAACGCAACAGCTTCATACTATTTTTTGTTTGTGTGGCAGCTGAAGCTGCTGTGTACTACTACAAAACCTAATGACAAAAATCAAGTACAGGCCCAGTAGAGACCTTTTCACGGTTGCCTGCTTATGAACTTCAACATCCACCCGGACACCCAGTAAATATGCATACCGCCATGATGACTACTACGACTAGTAGACTAGAGTACTAGCTAGCGAATTCCGCTCTAAGACCAAAAAATCGATCTGAATGAGCTACCAGGTACGTGCTGTACTTCAACAACCTTGTAGGAGAAAGCATTCGGGGGGGTGAACCCATTATTTTATGGATTGCTAAAGAGATGGCCAGATACTGCACTTATCAGAGTTTGCATAATGCATTCGAGTTTCCTAGCTAGGACATCCATGATCTTAGTTAGCAAGAATGTGACGTTCCATTTGAGATGGGTTTGCGACTGAGTTGATTGCATGTTTTTGCCTCAATCGCTAATACTGTATCAGCCTCTTAATACTATTCACTGAAGCAGTAGACTTTCAATGCGCGTAAAACGCTGTAGAACTTTCATCGTACCAATGCAATTTCTGTACTGTTCCAGGAAGTGTCCTCACCTTTTATTGTCGCCACTCAGAGTCTCATCAGCAAAGTCAGGGCATTGCTTCATGGTTGTTGCGTGCGTGCACGAACAGGCACTGTTTTGCTCTGGCTGATTACGGTGGCGGTGGTGGTACTTCATATTGAAAAGCCGCCATTAATTCCGCATCCAATGTCTCGTAGGCAAACGTTAAATCTTCATCTGTCATACCTGTGAATCGCTTCTTGTCGGTTCCATATTTGACCATGGCCGAAATGAGGTTGGTGTGTTGAACTCCGTGTTCCGGATGACCGTCACCATACTTCCCACTATCCACGATGTATGCAAATTGTTCGCTGCGACGTACACCACCGACGCACTCGCAGACTTGGTCTACCATTTCCTTGACATTGAACAACAAATCTTCAAACCTAATCATGAGCACAGGATAGTCAGCGCGAAAATATTGTCCATACCAGTCCGACCAAACATGAGCCAAGGAATCCCAATTTTCTGGTCGCTCGGGATATTTGATACTGACCGGTATTGTATCTTCCAAATAAGGAAAAAGATCCAAGTCGTCCTGATTCGGGACCAAGTTGGGACAATGCTTGGAGGAGTGATGCCATTTGGCAGCTAATTTCGGCAAATACAAATAGTGTGAGTGCGACTTCTCTGCTTGGTAACACACGCCATCATAATATTATTGTTTTCAACAACGTAGAACCACACATACCGTAGGGATGTCGACACATGCTTTGCATCCACGAGTATGGATCCCGAATGGCGACAATCGGCATGACTGTCGTCTTGTTGACTTTTTTATCGCTCTTGACTGTATTGGTTAACCGTCTTTTTGCTACCATATGCTTGCCCCAAGGTACTTGCCACCGCATACCTCCGTATCGCTCTTTTTTGTTTTCGGGCATGATGCAGTTGGCATTCATGTACATGGCCAGCGTATTGGTTCCAGAATTGAAGATACCGGCAGATGCCACCGACGCTTCCTCGGGTGGGACCATCTCCCTAAATCGTTTGCACGACTCTTTTCCGTACACGATGGGTCCCTTGCCGTATAGTTTTTCAATTTGTGTCATGGTTGGGAGTTTGGCCACAGTGGCGGCATCAAACTCTTGAATGCCTGCTTCTTTGAGCATGTTTATCAGATGCTCTCGGTCCACGCTGGCTTCCTCCAAAGTTAAAGAAGCTGTAGCATCGTCATCGTCAGCCACGTCACCCACTAATTCGTCCTTGTTGAGAGCTGTAACGCGGTTGACAACAATTTCACCTTTCTTGTTTCGCTTCACCAGCTGACCTCCTGCAAATTCTCCGTCGAACACTCCAGTCTTACGCTTCCTTTTGCCTTTTCTGCCTTCGATTTGATCTGAAACACTCTCGTCTTGTTGTTGTTGTTGTGCAGTGTGAATTTGAGTGCTACTTTTGCTATCATCTGTGGAAATTAAAAAGTGATCTTGGAGATCTTGGGACATTTCTTGTCTGGAGTTAACGTAGTATCGAAAATTCATCACCACTGACACAATTCCCAATAGAATCATGAGTCGTACCAAGAGCTTCCCTGCGAAAAAGCCATCGCCCGATGATGATTTGTTGGAGGGAGGCATTGTGCCGATATGCTGGACTGGTGTTCGTCTCTCTTCAAAAACTTAGAGGATGCAAGAGGTGGTGGGCTAACTTGAAAGCGGGTTGAGATCAAAGCGCTCTAATTTCTTTGGATTCTCGAAGCTGATACCGCAAAGGATGTTACAAGGGGAGAATTTTTCGTTCCGACTATTAATGTTATGATAAGAAATCTAATAATGGTACCAGGTATGTTGAGAGTCAGATGATATTCACCAGGAGGCATTACTACTACTTATTGTATGTATGCACTGTGCGTAAAGTCACTCTCATTCCTTGGCTTTTCTCGCGAAGGTAACCAAGCGAAAAAATGACCCCACTCAATCATCTGCTCCAATGTTACCAATTACAAAACCTGATCAGGATCTGCGTGAAAAGCCGACGATGAAAACAAACAAATTTAACCTTTATCAAACGTTGAACTGCTACGTTCGGGCAGATGCAGCCCTCGTAAAAAATCAAGTGATTTCTTCCAGCGGATGAGCTGCCTGAAGAGTTGCTAGCCCTGCTCATCTATTGATGATACGTGGTCATCTCCTTCATTGCAAGCCGGCTGCAGCCATGTTTGCTGTGGTTCTAACTTGTTCAACAACGTCAAAAGACAAAACCAAAACCCCAAGCGCTTCTTGAACAGAAGAAATTTCATGCATACTGCTGCCTACATGTAGGAGAATTAAAAATACAAGCCTCTTGAAGTTGCTAGTCGAAAATGAATACTCGGAGTACTATATTATAAGGAAACCTGGTCTCTTTGGTCGCCCGGGAATGACGCTTCAATCCAACACATCTCCGCTCAAAGAATAAACTCGGGATCCAAAATATAGTTGATAGTGAGACGGTCACGAAGGGTTCCCTGCCTTCAATACTGCCAAGCAAGAGTAGCCCCGGATTTTGTTCTTCTCGCAATACATGCCATCATCCCATCCTTCGAGATTGCGTAGTGCTGCTGGTACCTGTCGCATAGTCAATCAAGACCATTGTGGAAGATACGTTTGGCTTTCGGTACTCAGTCTGTTCCAGTTCCTGCTCCATTCTTGCACAGCCAGCCGACAAGGTCATCATCCATCATCTTATCTATCCAACATTAAATAACTGTAACCCTATTCAAAATATCCTTAGTTACAAGATAGATTTTCAGTTTACGTCGTCAGCACACGTCACTGCTCGGTCTAGGTAACTGATTGCGGACAGACGTTTCTTGGATCTCAGCGACAATGCATCAACTGCCGTATCTGAATGAGCGCAACAGCAAAGCAACAACAACTTCCTTTGTGTTACATTAAAGCCGGTATATTTACAATAAGTATATTATAATAATCATGGTGGTCTTCCGTACAGCCGTAAATACTGTTGCCAAAAGAGCAGCTATTGCTGCCTCTTCACAGGTAAGAGATTGGAAGTTATGATAGTTGGTTGTAAAGATCGTCGAGCAAAAGCAAAGGACGGCGGTGGTCATCGGCACTTTTGGGTTGCAGTGCAGTGCAGCAGTGCTTGAGACCAGAGTGATATCCGGTTAAGCTGGAACGATATGAGCGCAACAAGGATCTCCTGAAGGAGCTAGCTTAGTCGTGTGATGTCTAGGTTAGGGACGGCTCCCTTCGGTTCATGGTTCATGGTCGTAGGAATACATTGCTTTGGCCAGGCGACGATCCTTTGCAGCGCGTGAAGCTCATATCCTACAAGATTTTCCCGGAAATTCCAGATTCCGTCCTTTTGCACGCGTACTTGTATTGATGGAAGGAATTCCAAAAATCATTATCAACCCCCTTTTTCCTACCCTTTTTTGTTAACCTTAATCTCACCTTGTGAAATCGCCATTCTAATTAACACCCGCCTTTTAATGAAACAACAAACAACTATGCAAATCAACTCATTAACAAATTTGAACATAATAGGTCGCTCGTCGTGCCCCAGGAGTCATCTCCCGTGGCATGGCTAGTCAAACCCTGGAGCTTTCTACGTACCTGGAGAGCAAGATTGGAGCTTTGGCCGGAGCCGAAGATACGTCTGTCAAATACGCCGAAACTGGATCTGTTATTTCCGTAGGAGATGGTATCGCTCGTGTCTACGGTCTTTCCAACGTCCAGGCCGGAGAGATGGTTGTCTTTGCCTGCGGACTCCGTGGTATGGCTTTGAACTTGGAAGAGGACAATGTTGGTGTGGTCATTTTCGGCGACGATCGTGATATTCTGGAAGGTGATACCGTCAAGCGTACCGGAGCTATTGTCGATGTTCCCGTCGGAAACGAGCTTCTTGGACGCGTCGTTGATGGTATTGGACAGCCCATTGATGGCGGCGCTTCCCTCGACAACTGCAAGCGCTCTCGTGCTGAGGTTAAGGCCCCCGGAATTATTCCCCGCGAGTCTGTGTCGGAGCCCATGCTTACCGGACTCAAGGCCGTCGATGCCTTGATCCCCATCGGACGTGGACAGCGTGAATTGATCATTGGTGATCGTCAAACTGGAAAGACGGCCATTGCCATTGATACCATCATTAACCAAAAGACCAAGAAGGATCCCCTTGCTTGTATCTACGTTGGTGTTGGTCAGAAGCGATCCACTATTGCCCAGCTAGTTGGACAGTTGGACGAGCGTGGGGCCATGGATAACTGTATCATTGTTGCTGCTACTGCTTCCGACGCTGCTCCTCTGCAGTTCCTTGCCCCCTACACTGGATGTGCGATGGGAGAATTTTTCCGTGACAATGGAAAGCATGCTGTCATCTTTTACGATGACTTGTCCAAACAGGCTGTTGCCTACCGTCAAATGTCCCTGTTGCTTCGTCGTCCTCCTGGTCGCGAGGCCTATCCCGGTGATGTTTTCTACTTGCATTCTCGTCTTTTGGAACGTGCTGCCAAGATGCACAGGAACAACGGAGGAGGTTCTTTGACTGCCCTCCCAGTCATCGAGACCCAAGCTGGAGATGTATCCGCTTACATTCCCACCAATGTTATTTCCATTACTGATGGGCAAATTTTCTTGGAATCCGAATTGTTCTACCAAGGTCAACGTCCCGCTATTTCTGTCGGTCTTTCGGTCTCCCGAGTCGGATCTGCTGCCCAATACAAGGCTACAAAGGCTGTTGCCGGTACAATGAAGCTCGAACTTGCTCAGTACCGTGAGGTCGCTGCCTTTGCCAAGTTCGGTTCTGATTTGGATCCCGCTACTCAGCAACAGTTGAACCGTGGAATTCGTCTTTACGAACTCCTAAAGCAAGGACAGTACGAGCCTTATGAGCCCGAGGAGGTCGTTGCCTCCCTTTTCATTGGTGTCAAAGGATACTGCGATCGTATTGACGTTGAGCACGTCCAAGCTTTTGAGGAGGCTTTCTTGAAGCACGTCAAGGGTGCCCACTCCAAGGTCCTCCAAGAAATTGTTGATTCTGGATACGCCCTTTCTGAAGGTGTTGAGAAGCAACTTCACGATATTGCCGAGACCTTTACCTCTGGATTCTCTCCTTAAAGCAGTCATGAGCCATTTGGTATTTTGTGACTCGTATAATATAACTGGTTGGAATTACGATATTGATCATAGCTTGAACTCAAAAATAAAATTCGATACAATTACATGCGCTTGAGATTACATTTGTGAAACATTAGTGGGCACCGGATGGTGCATCATGAAGAGTTCCTGTCGGAACACAGGTTCGAACTGAGGAGAGGGTGCAAAATGAGAGAAATCTCCAGGCAACCATTTTAACGCAGCCTGATCTGTAAGCCTTATGCACTCCTCAGTAGACAAATCAAAATATTATGTTTAGTTGTACCACTAGCTCAGTGGATGGATGTGAAAGAATGAACACTAAATAAAGATGAATCGCTTTATAGATTATGGGTGATGGTACAACATGTCTGGGTCTTGCTCAAGTCATGCAAACTATTTTTCTATCTCCTCCACTCTCACTTCATTTTCGTTCGTCAACGTCGTTTTACGGCAGGTCCGGTCGTACACTTAACTACGAGAAGGTATAAACTTCTAAAATAAAGCGCCAACAAAAACTCAAACGTGACCGGGCAGAGCATACGGAAACACTTTCTCTCGGCATAGTAGAGAGAGAGCAAGACAAAGATAGTTTGTGATGATTGTGGATATCGATTCCTCGCGCCCAAAGATTCACGGATTTGCTGTGTAGAGTAGTACTACATGAGTCACTTTATGCGCGTTCCCCTTCTGGCATTACATATTCGGCATTGTAAAACTGTTCTTCGTCGTATCTTCGTGGCGGCCGAGCAGCTGAATCGTGATGCTCTGCCATGTTGCTAAACAGCTTAATTCTTCGGTTGAGTGCACCCTTTAGTGGATGGTTCTTCGTTTCCGCCTTGCGCCTTCGGACAACAACACCGGCAATGGCGGCTCCTACAATGGCTGCCGAAGCCAACGCAATGGCTGCACTCGTTTTGGCGGGAGTTTCTCGTCCTCCGCGAATGAATCCACTGGCATTCTTACTGTTATTGTTTTAAGAGAAAGGCACAGGGTTAGTGGATAGCATGAAGTACAAACGGGCGCTACAGAATTCACAGAACAATCCCCTTACCTGCCTCCGCCGCCTGATCCACCTCCACCAGAGCCACCACCGCCTCCTCCACCACCACCACCAGAACTTGATCCGCTACCACCAGAGCCACCACCGCCTCCTCCACCAGAGCCGCCACCACCACCACCAGAACTTGATCCGCTACCACCAGAGCCGCCGCCGCCTCCACCAGAAGATGATCCACCTCCGCCGCCTCCGGAACCACCTCCTCCAGAACCACCTCCACCGGATCCACCACCAGAGCCGCCGCCGCTGCAAATAAAGTTTTTTAAAAAGACCAGTGTAAGACATGGAATTTTGCAGCAAAAAAAATTGACAACAGTAGAATTTTCCCACGGGAAAAGAAACTTTTGCTTGCACAACTTACCCTCCGCCGCTACCGCCGCCGCCACCACCACTTGGGTTAGAAGGTGGTGGCTTGTGTGGTTCTGCCGAAGTATAAACGGGCTCACTCACACTTTCCGCGTCTACAAACGACAATCAACATGGTGGAAAAACAGGTTTTTGCAGGTCAGACGAGATAAGTGTGAGAGACGGTCAACTAGACTTGACAAACAATACTGTCCACATGCATGATACAGACATCCACAGTAGGCAGGTATCATACTGTAGTAGCTAGAGCTAGAGTGTCCACGCCTCGACGAAAATCAATCATCAAATCTCCAGCCTTCGGCAATGCACAAGATATTGATTGACTTACATAGTTCTCGTCGAGAGACCTGAATTTGCTCTTCTGCACCCACAGAAGCGAGGATCAGAGCCAGTGTCAGAGTTGTTGCAAATTGTAGTAGTTTCATCGTGTTGCTGATAATTCTGTTGCTGTTTACTGCTGTGCTACTAAATACGCCAAAAAGTACTCTTGCTATTATTTGTGATCTAAGCTAACTGCTACTGCTGCTGTTGCTGCTGTTGCTACTTCTCGGTTGGTATCGTCGTGGCTTGTTTTCAAGTTTTCAAGTATTCGCTGTGGCTCTTGTTGGTGGCAATTAATAATATTATATACTCGTAGTTTTATCTGCTTCCTTGCTGTGTAGTAGTCTAGTCTTGATAAACACAGACCTAACGGAGACGATTGGATTCAATAATATTTGATTCTTGTGAATTCCAAAAACGAGGGGCACATGAGCAAGTGCAAGTAGTCCCGCTCGAAATCCGATGGAAAATCCCATACAAATAGCTTCAGAGTGAGGCAAAATCGCGCCCCGTCTAAATTTCAAACAGTACAAATTCCGATTTAATTAAAAATTCGATTGGCGACGAATCGTCCAGTCCAACGGAAACGGAAGGGTAGTCCTAACTCTAATACGGAAAGCAAGAATGAAAAGATCGTTCAATCGCATGATTTATTCTTAAGTAGACAAACCTTGGGCGAATTTTGCGGCGCACCTCGGTCTCCATCAAGCACCCTTTTTGATCGTAATAGACTACTACTTCTACTAGTAATAGAGGAGTACTGGTACTAGACTACTCGGAGTACTTATTAGTCACTAGCTAGTAGTAGGCAATACGAATATCTCCCACTACTAGACCTACTCTTTTATTAGAGAGCTCAAGTTGTGCTCTAGCTACTACTACTACTAGTAGTAGTAGTATTTATTCTAATAGCTCTGAACGGTAATTGGACGGTTTTACCTTGTCAGTGCGACTTCAGAATAGAGACTCTTAGAAAAAAGAGTTGACTTGTAGAATACTTCTTGACACTTCACAACATGATTCATTGCCGTTCTGGTTTTCACTATTATGACAATTTTTGGTGTGACGAGTAGACTAGTAGTACAGAAGAGATCCGATGCCATACTACTACTAGCTACCTGGTAGTAGTACCAGGTAGGTACACACCCCCGCCGCATTTAGAAGCACTGTTGGTCCGAAATTGTTGTCCCACGTACCCGGTACCTAAGAGTGATCTTCGTTTATAATAATTGATATTTCAGTGTTCTGGTTTTCTGTCACAGGTGTGGCAGTGATGAATTTGGAGAGAGCAGCTCGGCACGTTCCTACTACTAGCTAGTAGTAGAAAGGTTCCGCTCCTCCTTTTTACCATTAGTGAGTCAGTTTGTTTTTAACGGGGATTGCAGTGATCTGCAGACAGGATTCGCGCAGTGTTTGTGCGAACAGCGCAACCACCTACCAGTACTTTAGTGGGATCTAGCTGAGGCCTAAGAAATGCTCTCTACTAGTAGTAGGAGGTTAGGCTAGCTACAATTCGCACAGGCAGCGACTTCGACGCCCGTTTTACCCGCGTTCCATAATGGACGGCATGCCACTGTGTACCTCACCATTTCCTCCTACATAAATTTTTAGTGCACTTGCATAAGGTATCTTTGCGTAACTACTAGTGAGTCTGAAAGGAAATCCCTCACCAGCCAGGTCAGGTCATTCTGAGGCAAGTCCAGCTTCCATATATTTCTATATTAGGTAAATTCTCTCTGCTGCCTTCATTTCCCGTACCACTACCTGGTACGAGCTAAAAGTATCTTGTGTGTCTTTACTTACTTCATGTTTTTGGCAACCTAGCTGGTGCACAGGCAACGCTGCTAAAAGACGAAGGCACCAGAACGATCTTTTATCCTTTACCAAACTCAGGTTCCATCCGTGCATTTTTCACTATGGCGCACCTCAAGCGCGACTAAAGCTCAACGCCACTAAGGCGCAGCTCCTGTTCTAAATAAATCAAATTATTTGCGCACCTGGAATAAATGCAAACCAAGCCGGTAAGAGCAGCTCAATAGGTATGCTCGAGGCAAGCTATTAAGCAATCAACATAAATCTTCACTCGAGAACGTTCTGATTTGCTTTCAACAAGTGGCAAACTTTAACAAAACAATCAACAATTCACACCATGGCCATGAAATTATTGACTAAGGCACTCTCTCTGGCTGTATTCGTCGTGGCTGTAGCTCAGTGCAGTGCTCAAGCGGAAGAAATGGCCACCATGACAGAGCTTGGAGGAGAAACTTTGGAGTATCGAGATTTCTCTTTGCGAAGGGGTGGAGCCCAGGGCCAGAGACGATTATTCTACTTTGGTAATCTTCTTTGTAAGTGATAGATACGCTCGATGTTGGTGCTTACTCTCGAAATTAGTTATTAGAGGGACTTGCGTCTTGAATTCTGCACCTATTATTGGATTTCTCACACGTTTGGTTTTATCATGTATCATAATAGACAAGCTCCACATTTGCCAAGATTCCTCCGGCTGGTGCCCTGAACCCCACTGCCACGGTCCCTTGGCCCCACCAAGTTGTCATTCCAGAAGCGGGTCTAGCAGTGGTGGAAGTAGTTCGTCCAGTGGAGGCAGCTCCGGCACTTCGACTAGTGCAAGCAGCAGTTCCACCAGTGACGTAACCTATGCTGACGCTCAAGATGCCGTCGACTATGATAACAATGGAGAAGCGATCTACGCTGATTACCAAGAGGACTCGGGCAACTTTGCCACAGTAGTCGATGGAACTCAAGGACAAAGAAACGGAGGAGACAGCCAAGTTCACCACAATCAATTGTATGCCTTCCTCGCAGCAGCAACTGTCGCAGGTGTAGTAGGCGCCATCCTAATGAAAAAGAACGTAAGTCAATGAAACGATACTAAAATTATGTTCTAAACAATCCGCGTGTTCAAATTTTCTGACGAAAGCTTGAACTCTTGTCATATTCGCAGAAGAGCAAGTCTGAGGATGACCTGGATCACCAGCTCTCTCAGAGCGTTTCCAGGCGTCTCGAGAACCTCTTGGCAGGTAAGCATGTGCATCCTGTGCACGATGGCGCTGCAGTAGGTCCTGCTTTTGTCAAGTCCGCATCTGATGGTCCACTGGTCCCGCCATCCCTGCCAAGCGACCAAAATATGTACGATGAGCCTGATCAAGAGGCTATTGAAATAAAACTTAACAATTCGGAGTCGGATTATGTCAAGATGGGCGCGTAATAGGACCTGTCGTCAAGTCTGCAGCAGCAAGCATGACGCAGTTCTGTGTGCTCTTTCCTGCCAAGTGGCGACGAGTTTCAGAAATCTATCAAACGAGTATGTATCAGCATGCATGACGCATTTCTGCGTGGTCTTTCCCGCCAAGTGGCGGCGAGTTTCAGAAAACTACTAAAATAGAATGTTGGATAAAGGTAGACAGAGGCTTCGTAGATTTTGGTTTCTCTGCCGGTATCTGTAGCCCAAGTGAAGAAATGCTTGTCATTCCTAGCTGCCGACAGCAAATATGTGGTTGGATCTTTTTCAGTTCCCCTCACCTGAAATCCTCCCATGTGGAATAGAGTACTCCGGTTGCTTCTATTAGCTACTATTAGCTAGACAAGGTGCAAAACGATTGAAATGGAGACCCCCCCCCCCAAGTTATCAACCCTAATTGTGAAAGTTCCTAACTCTAGCGAACTGATGTTTTCTAAAACGCAAGAATTATGTACTACTCAGAAAAGTTGACAGTGACACATTCACACAATAATGTTTGCAAGTGCAGAGCCTTCATTGAACTCGCTCAGACTCACGGCAGGTTGGCTGTAGATTCGGCTGCCTGGGTGCAATGAATAGATCGTACTACCACTGCGTTTCGTTGACAAGAAAACACTGAACTTGACAGGACAATTTGGAAGTCTGCAAGGATTGAGTACCAGAACAGCCCCGTTTCATACCTAATTTGCACGTGCTTAGTTCATGATGACATGCTGCTAGTCTACTAGTACCTCACTCTGGTGGTGCGGCGCTGATATCAGATTGCCGTGATGGTGAAAATTGCGGGGGCAGACGGTAGGAATCGTTGCTACTATTGGTAGAATCTGATGCATCGAAGAAGTTGCTCCACAAATTCAATTCTATTACCGTAGGTATCTAGAATTTTTCAAGTAGTCTAGTCTCTACTACCACTTGGTACCTGGTACCTGGTACTCGAGTACTAGACTAGTACCCTGGTTAGTCAATTCGAACAAAACCTCAAAAAAAATGACAAATAATGTTACCAGGTACTCCAGGTACTACTAGTACCAGGTATGTTACTCCGATTTTTTATTTGGTCATAAATACTTCGATCTTATGAGGATGCCGATGACTCGTCATAAAGAACGATGCAATCCTGGATTGATTACGATTAAAGCCGCGGTGTCAATAAATCTTTATTGTGTGCGAAAGGTAACGTTAATATTTGAGGTGTCACCACTCGGTAATTGCTACTCTAGTAGCGGTTAGTACCAGTACCAGTAGTACGTAGTAGTAGTTGTAGAGGCAAATTAAAGATCCAAAATAATTATTCCAAGATCCTCAAAATTTCACTTCTTCTATTATTAATTTCATAAATTGTGTTACGTGAATTTCTATTCATACTTTTTTCAACTCAACAGTCGATCATGAAATTTTCCTTTTCTCTGGCTCTCCTCTCTTTTGCCGGCCTTTCGAAGGCGCAAGATGATTCATGCGGTGTCGTGGTTAGTCATTTCGTTTGTACTATTGGATGTGTATAGCACTCCGACCTCGTTTACTCAAATCACCGACTGACACACTAACTCTCTATTCATCATTCTACAAGAATGCAAATTACGGCACCGGCAACGCTGTGGATGATCAACGTGGCAACAGTGCTATCCGTGTCGAGAAAGGCAATTCAGCTTCCTGCAAAGTTCTGTGTGACAGCGCCGATAACATTGAGTTTTATATTGGATATTCTGTACCAGGTATGTTGGTGAAATATTGGTTCAGTTGGCTATGTGATGTTCCTTGAGTGTGCCATTCTAACCTTTATCCTATATCGTAGGTGCACTTACGAAGCAAAATGCTGATGGCCAAAACACCGATATGCAATGTGGTGGACAATTGCAGGCCACCAATGACGAGGGTGACAATGGATTCTCCTATATCATCGTTGCCAGCAATTTTGTGAATTTGCGTGTGGATTGTGGTTGTCCTACGAACGATCAAAATGGTGGTGGGTGTTTTTCGGCTACTGATACGGTTCAGGTTTTGGGAGAAACACAACCAGTGCCCATGAAGAACTTGCAAATCGGTGACCGAGTCTTGACTTCCTTCCAGACATACGAACCGGTTTACAGCTTTGGACATGCTCATTCTACCATTGAAAGTGAATTTGTTAAGATTCAAACATCTACCAAGCAAACGGTTACCTTGACCCCCAATCATTTGATCTCTGTTTCTGATGTGACTCCTGTCCGTGCTGATCAAGTCCAGGTTGGAGACTCCCTTAATGTTGTGTCTAATGACAACATGAGTGAGGCCAAGGTCAGCAAGGTCTCGTTCGTTACCAAACAGGGCATGTTTATGCCATTGACTCCTTCTGGGAAAATCATTGTCAATGACATTGAAGCATCTGCCTACGTCTCTATGTCGGACTATGCTCCAATTCAAGAGCATCCCTTGTTGAACTTCTGGTTGTCCGAAAACTTTTTAGTTCACCTTTGGTTGGCACCCTACCGCATGTACTGCATGGGAATTGCTTCCGACCAGTGCGCCGATCATGTCCCCAAGGATGTGGATGGAGTTGACGGCATCTTACCTTATTTGAAATTGGGAAAGACCGTCGCAGAAGTTGCATTGGACAGCAACATTTTGGTCCAAATCTTGATGGGAGTTCCAGTCTTTGGTGCTTTGTTGCTTATTTATGGTTTGGAGCTAGTTACAGGACCTGCGTTGGGACCTCTTGTTATGCTTATTGCCATTTCTATTTTCGTGGAGCGTCGTCGCAAGAGCGCTGCAGGTGGAAAGATTAAGTCGGTCTAAGGAATGCTGCAGTACGTCTAGTTACCATTTGACATTATGAAGTAAATAATCATTATTATTCTCCTCTACTAGTAGACTAGTAGTAGTATTACTAATAATACTGGTCTGGTGCTTGTACTAGTACTAGTAGAGTACAATTCTGCCATAGTAGTAGCGGATAACAGCATCCACTACTACTACTACAGTAGTAGGACTGTAGAGTAGTTGGCGTGCGTGTGCGTCCTTGCCTGCCCCGTGGAGTCGAATTCAAACCGAGAGGGCTAAATTTCACGATGAGGTCTCTACTACGACTACGACTACTAGACTAGTAGTAATAGCTAGTACTACTCTAGCTAGCTACTACTAGCTGCTACTCTAGTAGCTAGCTACTGTAGCTAGTAGTAGTAGCTAGTACTCTAGTAGAATAGACTACTATCAGTCGTCGCAACGTAAGACTACCCACCACTGAACAGTCTTACTTTTCTAAAATTTAACCCTAGTAGTAGTACAGCCAGTTGTGAGTAGAGAGTAGACCAACGGAGCAGACAGCAAAAGATAGCAACAAACTTATAATTTCAGTCGCTTCATCTCTCATAGCAGTTTTATCAAAGGAATAAGACAGAAAATATTTATTAATCAAGAGAGCAATTCAAAATGGAGAACGTTCAGTCTTTACCAGCGCACCAGCAGCAGCAATTCATGACGTATCTTGAGCAGATGCAAATGAAGGACAGCCTCACGTGAGTGATTCCATCTGCTGCTATCAAATTTATAAAGTGGCTTTGTTGTGTGTGACATGGCTGTTCTCAACTCGCTTCTTCCTTTCCTATCGTTTCAGAATGTACAATAGCTTGGTGGAACGTTGCTTCGAGTCCTGTGCATACTCTTTTCGCTCCAAGTCCCTTGACAGCAGTGAAACCAAGTGCATGGAAAATTGTGCTTCGAGATACATCAAGATGGCACAGAGAGTCGGTCTAAGATTCCAGGAACACCAAGCCTTGCAGCAGCAACAGAAATAATTGCCGATAAGCTTCGTCTTGGCGAAAATAAGCTGGATACCGTAGGCTCATTCCACGAGTCGCTGAATGGTTATCTACACTAAAGAAATATGAATCGATTTTTTGCGAAGTATTCACTAAAGTAGAATATCCATCTCTTAGCTAGCACCTTTCCTGTACACCCCCCTGTCGAGCCGCCCCTGCTTTAGTAATGAGATTGTGTCGAGATTTTGTGCATCGTCTGCTGGTACTCTGCCATCGAAATCTCCGGCTTTCGGGTCGACCGAAATTTCTGTGAGCAGCCAGCGACAGGTTGAATGGTGTCCGTTTGCGGCAGCTACGTGAAGGGCGGATCTTCCATTTGCATTTCGCGCCAAGCCTATAGCTGCTGGGTATTTGAGAGATAACTTTCGAAGCTCGGATGTTGCTCCCATAGCAGAAAAGTTGATGATATCAGAGTACACGTCTTCGTCAAATGATGCATCTTCCGAATCTTCTAGTTCACCGATTCCCAGTTCTTCGATCACAAGTTTAATTGAGGCGTCTAAATCAGCAGACAGCTCTGCTGCAACATTCCGATCTGCCAGAATTCTCAAGAGGCGGTCAACAGAACCTTGTTGGACTCCAGAAAAATGGCAGGAAGAATCCTCGTCAAAAGAACCTGGACTGGGAATGCATTTTGATGAATGCCAAAATACAGCCGCTTCACGAGAGGCCTGGACAACTTTATTCGTCCGTTGCACTGCTTCTCTCCATATTCCCCGAACTGCCGCATCTAGACTTGCCCGTTGCAACCACTCCACAATCAAAGGACCATCGAGTAATGCATTGTTGGCGCCCTGACCCTTGAAGGGGCTCATTGCATGCAGTGCATCACCTATACAAACTATGCGAGAATGGAAGCGAAATGCTTCTTGCAACGATTTGGGTGATCGGTCCATCAAAAGACTGGTTGAATGTAAGGTGTAAAAGTACAATACTTAGTTGAAAAATTGTGAAACCTGACACCGTGACGATAAAATCTACACAAAATGACTACTTACGTTCCCCAAATGGTATCGATTGGAGTCGCCTGTACCATAGAAAGCACCGGCTTCATCCATTGAGAGCATTTCTGGATCACAAAGTCCCGCAAAAAGGCAGGATCTCGGTATTCGTTTTCGGATAGACCATCATCGTCTTCAGAACGATACGAGAGTTGCCACATAATGCGTCGAGTGGCTGTGTAAGTATCGCCCTGATAGGGCATGGTAAACAAGCGATGGTGGCCGTCAATGACATAGAATCCCCGTTCTGTTAAGAGTGGATGCTGAAAGTTGTCGGTAATTCCCAAAATAATCATCACATTGAGTGGCCGTGGTTGGCATTGGGGCGCCAAGGACTCGACAATGGATGAACGAACACCATCGGCAGCAATCACCAACTCAAATTCTTTGGAAATGATAACGGGATCCACATGTACTTCGTCAGTATCCGTAGTTGTTACGACTGCTGTCTTTGTGAATTGCAACTGCACGTAGTTTTTGTCGTCGCTCGCTGTTGGAACTTCAATCTTCGACAGTGTGTATCCCCAGTGTATACAGGACGAACACGAACTTCTTTGCTCAACTATCATCGACAACAACAGCTCTTGTAATCTGTTTGTCATGATTTCTTGCAGTCGTCGTCGAGGACACCGCATATTGCCTCTCTGTCCAAATCCTCGTCGTCCTTTTCGAAAGAAATTACCATAATATCCTAGTACTTTCCCGTTAGGAGCAAAAATGTAATGCGATCGAGATGGACAATCTTCTTGTGCTACTTGTTCCAGGATACCTAAATATTCCAAGGGACCCTTGGGATTGTATGTTAACGTCAAACCAAATCCTTCTCGACGACTGCCAGGACACACGTCTCGTTCAAAAATGCTTACGTTGGAATATCCAGCCAGTGTCAACGAAATTGCAGCGGATAGACCAGCAATTCCGCAACCAATAATGGCGATAGGAGCATCCTTGCTCAGTCGAGTCTTCTTTGTGTGTTTTGTCATGCAAATTTAATGGTTAAGTCTTTTTTTTTTACTTCGGATGTAGTGTAACTCCTCAGTAGTTTGAGGTTTGAGTGTGCTTGCTTGTCGCCAGACTTGTTGCTGAATTGTTTTGTTCTCTTAAATTTTTGTGGCAAATTCTTCGGATTCAGTGTGCGTTCGAATTTAGAGGAAATGTACTGGTATCATTTTACTAGCTAGATTATTATTCAGTAGAGTAGACTAGCCTAACAATACTAGTACTGTAGCTAGTAGTAGTAGTAGTAGAACCTACTTGTATTTTTTATTATTTTGGATCACGTACGATGTCTGTCCCTCCCTCCGTGATCTGAGAAGATACGTGTATGCATGGAAGAAAATAATCGGAAGAGAATTTTGCATCTCAGAAGTTGTAGGAAAACGTTGGTCTGTTGCCCCAAAAGAGGTTCTGTTATTATTATTTGTTCAATTAAGGTTACTATTTGTCTATCAAGCTAACCAGCATCCAAGGTAAGAGAACATTCATCATGATGGCCTGACGAGGATATGGCGTGTGGAAAATTTCGTGCCGCGGAAAATACTGGAGAGAATATCCATTCTGAATATCGGCATCGGTATTAGGTATTAGGACCTGCAGAAAACTCCAAATGTTCCACGAAAGCGTTACCGACCAATATAATCTCATGTGCTTTTTTCCCTCTGGTTCACTGCAAAGATGTCCAGCAATTTAAATGAATTCGAAAATGCCTCGGTCGGTATGGTGGTAGGTATCATTGAAGTGCTGATCTTGCAGCCCTTCAACTATTGTAAAAATATGGTGCAGCAGCAACGTCCCATTATTTTCAGCCCGGCCGTCATGTATCGTGGTGTCGGTGCCAATTGTATCAATATGGGATCTTGTACCATGACCCAGTTCGCCATTGGAGGAAAGCTGAAAGGCTTGGTCCTGGGTGAGGACAAGCGACATTTGACACTGGCAGAAGAAATGTCTTGTGGTGTCGTCGCCGGTGCGTTCAGTGGTCTAATTGGCAGTCCTTTGGAATTAATCATGATTCAGCAACAACGCAAAGGCGGCAGTACCGCCGAAACTTTGAAAAATATTTTCAAGAATCCACCGGATATTTACCGTGGTTTCGTAGGAGCCGCCATTCGCGAAGCCTTGTGGACCTGTGGATATTTGAGCATTCCTCCTGTCGTAAGGAGAACGTTGATGGAAAAGTATCCTGAAACCTTTACGAGCAACGACAAGGCTCGTGTGCCGGCTGCTTTGTTGGGGGGACTCTTTGCCTGCTACTTGACACAATGGGCCGATACCATCAAAACATGCATGCAAGGCGACATTGAACGGGCAACCTACAAAACCTTTTCCAACACAGCAAGCACGATTTATGCTCAATCCGGTATTCCAGGTTTCTACAGAGGAGCCACCTTTCGTTACGGACGCATGGCCTGTGCTGTCTTCATCATGGACATGTCGGCTGAGTTCTTTGCGAAAGCCCTGTATCCAACCAAATTTGCATAAGAGACAAGAAATCGATCCGAGCAAAGAAGACGAACGTGGGCGAAACGCGATAATTCATACCAATCCTAAAACAATTCGTGCTTTGTTTAGACATTTTATGTGCACTTCTGTTTGTGTATGGGAGTAACTGTTTGCTGCGTGCAGTTTAGGTGCTTGCGTGATTTCCTTGTTGAGTAGACTTGTTGAACACTGCACCATCTTTCGCCTCGAACCTTCATTATTCTTTTCATTCATTATTAAGACTCAAAAGCTTCGAGGATAGCTTCACCAGTTGGCATCGTTTCGTCTGCCAAAATTGGAATGTAAATTTCTCCTCCGTCGTTTGCAAGATCGCGCCTTTGGTGAGCCACCCACTGTTCTGTCGGACGAAGCTTGGTAATGCTGCCTAGAATAGGAAAGTAGGAAGTTCCACTAACGTAAATGTTTTGAAAATGATAAATGGATTTGAAACTTTCCGCAAATTCAATGCGTTCTTTTCGTCCCCGAACACTCTGCTGTCCCTGCGAGCTCACTTTATCTACTAGATCCGGATTGACGAGAATGACAGGTCGGTCACCAGCAGCTTCCACCATGTCAGCCAATGGCCCCATTATGGATGATTCAACTCCCACCATACTTTGCGGAGCAATCAGAATAAAGACGTCGTCTTGTTCGATCTTTTCGCCATCCGGGCCTGTTTGGGCATCGACAACGTGTTCTTTCCCAATGTTACCAAAATTGACGTAGTCGCCAACCATTCCTTCATTCTGCTCTCCTTTTTCGCTTTCCCAATCCATCATTTGAAGGAGCTTGAAGACGCCATTTAAAGATTTGGGTACTCCCGTAAAGATTCCTAGTAGTAAGCAGAGAAAACGGAGCATTGTGAGGTTGTTGGTTTGGAAGTGAACGGGCGTTGGAAAACGATACAGCCGGGCAACACGTCACAATACGTACCAACTCCCATGGACCCTTGCACACAGATCCGTACTCGCAAATTCTGTTCAGCCAGGCGAATAGCAATGACCCGTACCATCTCCAATATAGTGCCAATACTAGAATAGAGAAGGAGAACTGGATGCGTGAGGTTCATCGGATGGTTATGGACTAGGCTCAATTTCATTGTAACAGAGTACTGCAAATAACACACCGATAAGAATCCATGGAAGAGTTCATCTCTGGAAACATAGATATAATCTTCATGCGATTGGAAATCTGTCCTTGCGAACACAAAACACAAGCTTCGAGTGTGGCATCTGCTGCGCCCTCGTAGAAATGTTTTCGAACGTAACGATTGTGTGGGACTCTACAATAAAGATATGTAAAAGTTGCAAAAACTGTGAGTATGCCATACGTACATGAGAGAAACCGACATCAAATGTCGTTTAAGTATGGACGACAGTACCGGCTACTCACTGATTGAGGTACATGTTCTCGGGGACTTTGCCAACCCCGTCACCGCCTAATTGGATGGCCAACTGAATCAATTTCCCCGTCACGCTGGGACTTTGGACCATCCAGCAAAGTCGACATAGTTTTCGTACGACCAAATCGATAGCAGCTAGTTCCACACCTTTGTAACTGGGTACAAGAGGTCGCGACCTATACCGTCGTTGTCGTTCGGGAATCACATCCGCATCTAAATCGACCGTGACGATTTCCATCTTGGGCTTGTCATTGCCTCGAATCTGTATCGTCACTTGCAGTTCCAACAATTGTGTCGAAATGGATGTTATTTCACACTTGTCAATAATATAACTTCCTCCACTCCACGCATTTTGTTTTGCCATTTCCGTGCCGACCGAACTGAAGGCCTTGGCAAACTCGGCGAGCAAATCTGAATGATGTTTGTTTAAATAACCCAAAACGAACTCGGTTTGTTTCTCGTTTAATTCTTTGGATTTACTGCTGCTACTGCTATTGCTGCTACTGCTACTGCTGTCGACACTTGCTGTCGACTTTTGACTTGCGAGCAGTGCTGAGGTTGATGGCATGGAAGTCGATGTCACAGAACTTGCAAGAAATTCTTGTTTCGTGAGAATAATATTATTATTATTATTTTGGATGCGCCAGAACAATGCAGAGAAGGGCACGAATCCCAGCGTCGGCGATAGCAGCAGTGCTGCGATATTGATTAAGCTGATACTTCTCATGGCGACGGTTTATTTGTGTTCGATCGAAAGGAGGAGAGGAGAGATTTCGTTTTGTCATAATATTATGCAACGCGTACATCTTGTTGATGAGAAGGATAGAAGATGATATCAACAATCGAACAGACACAGTACAACGAGTGATGAGAGCTTCTTGCTATTCGTCACACAATAGATTTGATCATGATGACGTCACTCACTAATCATAAGGGTTAAGGGTCTACTCCCGAGGGAGTCGAGCGAACGCTACCGCGTTCTCTCGACTATGCCAGCTCTCTAGGGCTACGTTTGACTAGGTAGGGTGGTTTGGAGAAACTCGGCAATTTACTAGGGCCGACCTTTTCTCCGTTCCGAGGCGCCCGG
>Ga0210025_1000534_pt1 | contig 47507 bp, 35 predicted proteins | sample CryGeyme20150102_FD_183989 | JGI IMG/M metagenome (GOLD analysis project Ga0210025, IMG submission 183989) | Groundwater microbial communities from Crystal Geyser aquifers in Utah, USA - Crystal Geyser metaG 2015-0102 (SPAdes) (version 2) | ecosystem: Environmental > Aquatic > Deep subsurface >... | reverse complement strand
ACTGGCGGCGGAATAATCATGGACACTTCTCGATTCATGACTCAGACTGTTAAACTCGATATTGATGCCAAAAAAGCTACGGTTCAGCCTGGAGTAATTCGTGATACCTTGAACCGAGAATTAGCTCCTTTTCAATTATTGTTTGGGCCCGATACATCAACAACTAACCGCTGCATGTTAGGCGGAATGATTGGAAATAATAGTTCAGGTTCGTTTTCCATTAAATACGGAACGGTTCGTGACCAAATTTTTTCTGTTGATGCGGTTTTGAGCGACAGCTCAGAAGTTACCTTCAAACCCTTAAGTGAGGCGGAATTAGAAGCAAAAACGAAATTAACAACTCTCGAGGGTCAGATTTATCGCGAAATGTTGGCTTTATTAAAAGCTAATGGAGAACTCATCAAAAAGAATTTTCCTCATCCGGAAATTACTCGCCGAAATACAGGTTACGCTATTGATAAGTTATTGGAAATGAGTCCATTAACTCCAGGTGGACGCCCTTTTAACATGGCTGAATTATTGTGCGGAAGTGAAGGAACGCTTGCCATGACCAAACAAGCGGTGGTCAATTTATCGGAAAAACCGAACTGTTCGATTTTAGTGATTCCACAGTTTACAAATTTGCGTGATTCCTTAGTTGCAACAGTTGATATCGTGAAGTACAATCCTGCAGCGGTTGAATTATTAGACAAAATTGTACTTGATGCGACTCATGGAAATATCGAACATTCTCAAAATAGATTTTTCCTTGAAGGTGATCCTGCAACCATTTTAATTGTTCAATTAGATGGTGATTCTGTTGAAGAACTTATACCTCGCGCCGAAAAACTCATTTCAGATTTGAAGGCGAAAAATCTAGGTTATGCCCATACCATTATCACCAACGAAGACTTAATGCGTCGAGTTTGGGATTTACGTAAAGCCGGTTTAGGTTTATTAATGGGTTTAGGATGGGAGCAAAAATCCCCAACTTTTGTGGAAGACACGGCGGTTCGAGTCGAAGATTTACCAAATTATATTGATGATTTCCAAGAAATTTTAAAAAAATACGGATCTACTTGTGTCTTTTATGCGCACGCTTCGGTTGGCGAATTACATTTACGTCCGGCTTTAGATATCAGAACGGATAGTGGCATTGAAACCATGAAAGTTATGGCTGTTGAAGTGGCCGAACTTATTCGAAAATACCGTGGATCACTTTCTGGTGAACATGGTGATGGTCGCGCTCGTGCTCCTTATATCGAATTGGTTTTGGGCAAAGAAATGATGCCAATTCTGGAAAAAGTGAAAGATATTTGGGATCCGCATGGGATTTTCAACCCAGGAAAAATTGTTCGAGCAAAACCGATTGATTATGGAATGCGCTTCGATGTTTCTTATGTAAAACCTGAAGTGCCAACTGTTTTCAAATGGAGAAAACAAGGAAGTTTCGCAGATGCTATTGAACTCTGTAATGGTGCAGGCGTGTGTCGTAAATTGGCACTAAGCGGTGGAACGATGTGTCCGTCGTATATGGCAACCAAAGACGAAAAAGACACTACTCGTGGTCGCGCGAATGTATTTCGTCAGTTATTTGCAGGAAAACAAAAAGAAGCTTTTAAGTCTGAAGAACTGAAAGAAGCTATTGAATTATGTTTAAGCTGCAAAGGCTGTAAATCCGACTGTCCTGCCAATGTGGATATGGCAAAAATGAAAGCGGAATTTACTAATGGCTATTACAAAGAAAATGGTATTCCTTTATCAGCTCAATTTTATGGAAACCCAGGCCCATTGTATAAGCTCACTGAATTCACTCCTACTTTAATTAATATGGTGAATAGCACAAAAGTTGCTAAAGAGATTTTTAAACAAGTGTTGAATGTGAGTCCGAAACGTGATTTACCTCAATTTGCAAAAGAAACCTTTGAAAGTTGGATGAAAAAGCATCGAAAAAACGGCGCTGTTCGTTCAACAAGAAAAGTTCTTATTTTCATGGATTTATTTATTAATCACCATGAGCCTGCCGTTGGAATTGATGCCGTTTGTGTTCTTGAAGCGCTTGGTTATGAAGTAATTAGCACAAAACCAACGGATAATGGAAGAACGATGATTTCTAAAGGCTTACTAGACAAAGCAAAGAAAACAGCTCTTAGAAACGTTACTATGCTTTATCCTTTCGCAAAAGACGGAATGCCAATTATCGGTCTTGAACCAAGTGAAATCTTAACCTTAAGAGACGAATATTTAGATTTGGTTGAAGATTCAGACTTGGATAAAGCGAAAGTTGTAGCTAAAATGTCAAGCACACTTGACGAATTTGTAGCAAATTTAGCTGAGGAAAATCCTGATTTGATGAAACGAGTGTTTAATCAATCGCCAAAAGAAGCTTTAGTTCATGGCCATTGTCATCAAAAAGCATTAATTGGTACAAAATCGACTATGAACGCTCTGAAAGCAGCAGGATATAAACCAACAGACTTACAAACAGGTTGTTGTGGAATGGCTGGAAGTTTTGGTTATGAAGAAAAAAACTACGAAGTCTCCATGCAAGTTGGAGAATTGGTTTTATTTCCAAAATTAAGAGCAGCTAAAGAGAATGAACATGTTTGCGCTCCTGGATTTTCTTGTCGTCATCAGATTCACGATGGAGTTGCTATGGAAGCGCATCATACGGCTCGATTGTTAGCAAAAGCCTTATTAACCTCTGTCAAAGTTTAGAACTTTGACAGAGGTAACTTTGCCAAAGTCCCTGACTTTGGCAAAGTTAAAAACTCAATCTACCCATTTACCTCAAGATTAGTAAACCGCCGGAAATTCTCAATCTCCTCGAACTCTTTTAGGGCAATTAATAAATTCTCTCGACTACCAAAATGGCTCAATACAAAATCTAATTCTATATTTTCAGAACTATTGATATACAAATCTCGAGTCGAACAAAATTCATAATCTCTAGCTCTCCTCACTAATCCATGATGAACAGGATTTGCCATTACATATAAAATGGCCTGTGAGATGTAATTATCATTCAAAATTACTTTTCGTTTAAACGGACTTTCAAATAGCGCACCACTTCGTTTATTCACTTTGTTATAAGATTGAGTATAAGAACTGATACATTTCCCAATTTGTTTGCTCAACTGACATTGTTTTGAATGCAATCCATCTTTTTTAAATAGTTCATGTCTTTGATTCAGAACCTTAACTCTGATTATCAAATGAAAATGATTATCTAAAAGTGAATACGCCAAAACTTCTGCAAATGGATAGACATACTCTCGAAGTTTATTCAAAAAGTGCCGTTTATTATTTTTTGATGTAAAAACAGGCCACTCATTAACACCACGATTATAAATGTGATAGACATTTCCAGCTTCTAATTTTATTTCATTTTGATTCATAATTCTTCCTTTTTTACTAAGAGACGCTTCAAAACCCAAAACCTTACAAGAAATGTGATTTTTATTTATAAGCTCACCTTTTGGACTTCAAACAGTAGTAAATTTGATCAATTTTACTGCAAATCGAATGGTGTATAATCAAAACAAAAACCTATTCAAAAAATATAATGCTTAGTTCAAACAAGTTCTCTAAGCCAAAATCTCGTCATTCACCATTAAAAAAGCTTTTTTGAGACATCAAGACTCTCTAAATACGAAAAGATTCCGAATTTGAATAATGAGCCCACTCCAAAAAGTCGATTTTATCGGTTTGCACCCTTCCCAATCGTGCGAAATCGCCGATTATGATGCTGAAAACTACTTATCGGAGTAAGCTCAGTAATTGAATCATATTATTTCGAAACAGCAGTTTTTAAAAATTGAACTTCATTTGAAGATTCGACATCATATACTATATTTTAAAAAAAGTATAATCAATTAAAAAATCATGAAAATTGAAGAACTTATAAATAATGCAGAATCGCTACCTGTAGATATAAGGGTTAAATTAGTAGAATCTCTACTTCTAAGTTTAAATCCAAAAGAATCTAAAATTGATAAAACATGGGCTAATTTAGCCAAAAAACGTTCAGACGATATTCACTCCGCTAGGGTAGAAACAATTTCTGGAGAAGATGTTTTTTCAAAAGTGTGGAATAAATTTAACAAATGAGATTTAGATTTCATCCAGATGCTGAAATCGAGTTCATGGAAGCTATTGACTACTATGAGAGAATAGATTCTGGTTTAGGTCTTGATTTCGCCATTGAAGTCCATGAAGCTATAAGTAGAGCTTATACCTATTCAAATTCATGGGCACGTATTCAAGGGGATATTCGTCGATCTTTAGTTGACAGATTTCCTTTTGGAATTTTGTATGAAAAAAAAGATGGCATGCTTTATATACTAGCAGTAATGCACCTTCATCGAGAGCCAAATTATTGTGTAGATAGATTAATTTAATTTTCGACCCACTTTGCGCAGATTTATAATACGATATAAGACGTAGAAACGACGTTTCGATGACTGAAGAACAGATCATTCAGTACCGCATTTATCACCAAAATGACACCAAGAAAGGTGATTCTGGAGCTACAAATCTTAGACTTTTACGAATTTTTATTTCCATCCAAAACAATTTCTTTACTTTCGTCATAAAGTAGTTTATATTATAAACCACATTAAACAACAAACTAACAAATTTTTATGGAAGCAACTGAAAGTTTACACATCATTGAAGAAATGATTAACAAGTCTCGATCTAAAATCTCCGAAAATGGACAACTCTATTTATTCTGGGGATGGCTTAGTTTTTTTTTATCTATAGCTCACTATGTTCTACAAGTCCACATGCAACTTAGCTGGGCTCCAATGGTTTGGTTGGGCACCATTATTGGATTTGCCTATCAGATATATTATTTGAAAACCAAAAAGAAGAAAGATAATGTAATGACATTTGTAGATAGATCCATGATTTACATTTGGTCAGCGTTTGGTGTTGGAATGCTTTTTATTGTTCTTTCAATGCCAATTATTAAGTTTCAGCCTAACCCTTGGATTATCTTATTTTATGGTATGGCGACTTTTCAATCTGGTGGCGTTTTGAAGTTCAAACCTTTAATTATTGGTGGAATTGCTAGCTGGATAATTGCATTTATAGCCATGAATATTTCTCTAGAATATCAAATGATTGCACTTTCTGCTTCAATTGTTTGCAGTTACATTATTCCAGGTCACTTGTTGAAAAAAAATCCGATTAGCCGTGTTTAAAGAACTTGACCCCTTACTACATTCACAGTTACGATTATCCATTATGTCCTTATTAATGACGGTTGAGTCAGCCGATTTTTCGTTTCTGAAAGAACAAACCGATGCTACAGCTGGAAACCTGAGTGTTCAACTAAGCAAATTGGAAGAAGCAGAATACATTGAAATCCTAAAAACCTTTCAAGGCAAAAAGCCTCACACGAGTTGTTCAGTAACTCAAAAAGGCCGCAAAGCTTTTCAAGATTACGTAAAAGCCCTTCAAAGCTATTTACCAAAACTTGAACAAAAATAATCAAATCAGTTAAATAACCGATTTGACCGATTAGCAATAACCCTATACTAAAACCATAACTAGGTTTTTTTTACCATAAAAGTTTATAAAATAAACTACTTTATACTTATTTATTTATTACTTATATCGACATCTTTAACTGCTCAAGAAAAACTGGGCATGAAAGATTTCAGGATAGATTTACTGTTTTATCATCGCAAATTGCAATGTTTGGTAGCCTTTGAATTAAAAACAGTGGCCTTTGAGCCCGAACATCTGGGTAAGTTAAATTTTTATTTGGAAGCCTTGGATAGGGATGTGAAAAAAACACACGAACATCCTTCTATTGGTGTACTCTTATGCAAAACAAAAAACGATACCGAAGTGGAATATGCCCTAAGTCGAAATATTAGTCCTGCCCTAGTAGCAGAATATCAGACAAAACTGATTGATAAAGGTGTCCTGAAAAAATTACTGAAAGAATGGTCCGAAACTATAGAGGAGGAATAGGCTATACGACAAATTGGTAATCATTTGGTCAGATTCCCATAAACTATGACACGATATTATCGGGGGTGTTGAGGAAAGCCAACCACAACTGCTAGTTTTGCAGCAGTAATGAACCCTTAAAAAAACAAATAGGAGTCTTTCAAAAAATCTCAAAAAAAAAATCAGGAATCCGATTTTTATGCCGGAATCCTGATTGACCTTTTCCCAAGTTTAATTCCTTTCTGGCAGACTCAGGTATCATCAAGCACTCGTTTGAGCTTCTTTGCATTTCTTTCTGTAGGAGTTTGAAGCGAAAACGTTTTTTGTTTTTTCTCTCCGTTAATTGTTCGTACCACTTTAAGATAGCAGGTTTTATTTCTTGTAATAAGTTGAGACGTGGATTACCTCGCTAATAAGTTTGGGTTAAGGGTGAACCCAATGATAATTCCAATAGGACTTTTTACTTACCCTTTTGGGCAAAGTGCATATTTGTGTCCGAGAGCATCCAAGAAATTTTTTCAGCGAAAAAGATGTATACATATTTGTATACACTAGATGGGAAAACAAGGAGTTTAAGGAACGAATGAAAGCCAAAACATCCCGCACATAAAAAATCCCAATAACACTTCAAGTTATTGGGGCTGAATGATTTAAAAGTGGTACACTTGCAGGGATTCGAACCCCGAACCTTCTGATCCGTAGTCAGATGCTCTATCCAATTGAGCTACAAGTGCATTTGTTCCTTAGTAAGGATAAGATACTAAGTATTTTTTGTCTTATCAATATCCTTATGATGTCTTTATGCAATTTTATTTTCAACGATCTATTTTTGAGACCACTCCAAAAAGTCGATTCTTTCGGTTTACACCCATCCAAATCATACTAATTTCACGAATAGTTTGCTAAAAAATACTATTTAGAGTACACTCATTTTTGAGACCTGAGTTTCGTTTTTAATAAACAGCTTTGTCCCTATGCTTTTTATTCAATTATTTTTTAAATCATTTCTCACAATAAAAAAGCCGGCATAAACCGGCTTTCTATCATTTCGATAAATATACATCAACAGATTCTTAATATCTGTAATGATCAGGCTTATAAGGACCTGCAGGAGTTACACCAATGTATTCAGCCTGTTCTTCTGAAAGTTCATCCAAATGAACACCAATTTTTTTGAGATGTAAGCGAGCTACTTTTTCGTCTAAATCTTTTGGTAACACATGAACGCCAATTGGGAAATCTTCGATTCTTGTCCATAATGCAATCTGAGCTAAAACTTGATTAGTAAAGCTATTCGACATTACAAACGCAGGGTGACCTGTAGCACAACCAAGATTCACTAAACGACCTTCAGCTAACACATATAACGTATTACCGTTTGGCAATGTAAATGCATCAACTTGTGGTTTAATATTGGTTTTAGTTGCATTTTCTTTTAACCATGCAACTTGAATTTCAGAATCGAAGTGACCGATATTACATACAATAGCTTGATCCGGCATCATTTCGAAATGCTTGCTAGTGATAACATCTTTACAACCGGTAGCCGTTACAAAAATATTTCCCCATTTTGCAGCATCTTCCATTTTCATAACACGATAGCCTTCCATCGCAGCTTGAAGAGCACAAATTGGATCAACTTCAGTTATAATTACATTTGCGCCCATATTTCTTAGTGCAGCAGAAGAACCTTTACCAACATCACCATAACCAGCAACAACAGCTGTTTTACCAGCAATCATTACATCAGTAGCACGTTTAATTCCATCAATTAATGACTCACGGCAACCATATAAGTTGTCAAATTTTGATTTAGTAACAGAATCGTTCACGTTGATTGCAGGAAGTGTTAAGGTTCCTTTTTTCATGCGCTCATACAAACGGTGAACACCAGTTGTAGTTTCTTCAGAAAGACCTTTAATTCCTTTTACAAGTTCAGGATAAACATCTAAAACCATGTTGGTTAAGTCGCCACCATCATCTAAAATCATGTTTAAAGGCTGACCATCAGCAAAGTATAACGTTTGTTCTATGCACCAATTAAATTCTTCTTCGTTTTGACCTTTCCAAGCATAAACTGGAACTCCAGCTGCCGCAATTGCTGCTGCCGCATGATCTTGAGTAGAAAAAATATTACAGCTTGACCACTGAACATCTGCTCCTAGTTCTACTAATGTTTCAATTAATACTGCAGTCTCAACCGTCATGTGAAGACAACCAGCAATTCTTGAACCTTTTAATGGTTTTTCTTGGCCATATTCTTCACGAAGAGCCATTAATCCTGGCATTTCAGCTTCTGCAATTTTAATTGCTTTACGTCCCCATTCTGCTAAACTGATGTCAGCAACTTTATAAGGAAGTTTTGTTTCTTGTAACATGTAAATTTCTTTAATTTTTTGATTTTTGTAAAGTCTATAAATTTACGGGATTTATACCGCATGAACAATTAGAATGGATTTAGCTTAATCGATAACACTAATCTGATTTCTCGATGAACCTTCATCAAACCATGACTTACTAAACTAGATTGTTTTATCCCTTTGTATTTTAAGCATGAACGTTCTTTTTTATTCGTACTTAATCCTAATTGATTCTTATTTTACTAGGAATTTTGAACAAATTAATTCGCTTTTCATGGCTAAACATTTCAGCATTCCTGACTTTTACAAATCACCCATTATTAGAACTATCAAAGAGCGTTCTCAAATCTTAGATCCACGGAAAAAAGATATGACTCCTTCCGTTTTGGATTTTGGATCGGTACGGTTTCTCATTCCAAGACATTTTGGATTTTGTTATGGAGTTCAAAATGCAATAGATATTGCCTACAAAAGCATTGATGAACAAGAAGGAAAACGAATTTTTCTTTTAAGTGAAATGATTCACAATCCTGATGTTAATGCAGACCTTCAACAAAAAGGAGTACAATTTCTATTTGAAACAGATGGATCAGAACGTATCCCACTTTCAGAAATCAATCAAAATGATGTTGTTATCGTTCCAGCATTTGGGACAACGGTAGAAATGCAAAAAACGCTTGAAGCTAAAGGAATTGACCCTTATATCTATGACACAACTTGTCCTTTTGTTGAAAAAGTTTGGAAACGTGGTAAACAAATGGGCGTCAAAGGGTTCAATATTGTAATTCATGGCAAATATCAGCACGAAGAAACTAGAGCTACCTTTTCTCATGCCGCTCAAAACTCAAAAGTTGTAGTCGTTTTTAATGTTGAAGAAGCAGAATTTTTAGCCGAATGCATGCTTGGGAATAAAACTATTGAAGAATTTGAGAAAAAATTTGGTCATAAATGCACCGATGGATTTAACCCTCAAACTGATTTAGAATTTTTTGGAGTGATAAACCAAACTACCATGCTTGCAACGGAAACCAAAGAAGTGATGGCTGTTTTAAGAAAAGCAGCAACACAACGTTTTGGCGAAGTAGAAGTGCCAAATCACATGGCTGATACAAACGACACACTTTGTTACGCAACGAATGAAAATCAATCAGCAACCTTAGGCTTAAGAGAAGAACCTGCAGATTTAGCCATTGTAGTTGGCGGTTATAATTCATCAAATACTTTACACATTGTTGAATTATTAGAGCAAAAAATGCCCACTTATCACATTAAAAACGCTAGCGAATTTGTTGATGGAAACTTAGTTCAGCATTTTAGCCAATGGGATAAAAAACTTCACAAAACCGAACAATGGATTCCTAAACCTTCTTCAAATCCTATTACTATTTCTATTACAAGCGGCGCCTCTTGCCCAGATGCTTTAGTAGATGATGTTATTTTGAAAATTGTGAGTCTTTTTGAAAACACAAAATCAATTGAAGAAGCCATGATGCCCTTTCAAGAAAAATAGAATCATTTTTTCTAAATTTCTATTTTAAACCCTATTTTGACTAAAGTAAATTTTAAAACTGTCAATCTATGAAAAGATTATTTCTACTAGCCCTTATTATTTGCCCTTCAATATTATTTGCTCAGCCAAAAGGTTTAGGCAAAAAAGCCGAATCGATTTTACCCAAAGTAATAGAATGGCGAAGACATTTGCATCAATTTCCAGAACTTTCTAATCGAGAATTCAAAACCGCAGAGTATATCGCAGCTCATCTTAAATCTCTAGGATATGAAGTCCAAACTGAAGTTGCAAAAACGGGTGTTATTGCTATTCTAAAAGGTGGGAAACCTGGACCAACGGTTGCATTAAGAGCAGACATGGATGGATTACCTGTTGAAGAAAGAAATGACTTAGCTTTTAAATCCGTAGAAAAAAGTGATTATTTAGGAAATAGCGTTCCAGTTATGCATGCCTGCGGTCACGATACTCATGTTGCCATTATGATGGGAGTTGCTGAAGTATTAATGTCAGTTAAAAAAGATGTACCAGGAACTGTAAAGTTTATTTTCCAACCTGCTGAGGAAGGTCCCCCAGGTGATGAAGATGGTGGAGCAGCTCTAATGGTTAAAGAAGGTGTTTTACAAAATCCAAAAGTTGATGCTGTATTCGGTCTACATATAAATTCTGGACTAGAAACAGGATTTCTTGGTTATAAGAAGGGCGCTACGATGGCCTCAAGTGATTGGATTGATATTGAAATTCAAGGGAAACAAGCTCATGGGGCTTACCCTTGGCAAAGTGTTGACCCTATTGTAATCGGTGCACAAATCATCAATAGTATTCAAACTGTTGTTTCAAGAATGTCAGAGTTAACGGTAGCACCTGTAGTTGTTACTATTGGGAAAATTAATGCTGGTGTTAGAAATAATATCATTCCAGAAAAACTTACTATGGGCGGAACTATTCGAACTTTAGATCCAGCAATGCACAAAGAAGTTCACGAAAAACTAAGACGAATTATCACAAAAACAGCTGAAGCTTCAGGAGCAACCGCTAAAGTTACGATTCGAAACATGGCACCTGTAACCTATAATGATCCAAAACTGACCGAAAAAATTCTTCCTGCTTTAGTTAAAGCAAGTGGCAAGAATAAATTAGTAGAAACGGATTGGGTTACCGGCGCTGAAGACTTTTCCTATTTCCATCAAAATATCCCTGGTTTTTATTTCAACTTAGGAGGAAGACCTTCTTCTGTAAAACCTGAAGATGCACCTTCTCATCACACTCCTAATTTCTTTGTCGATGATTCTAAATTGGATGTAGGCGTTAAAGCTTTTGTGAATATCGTTTTTGAATATGCAAAGAAATAACCCTTAAGTTCATTTTTTCCTTAACCCAAAAAACCCCGCAAAAGCGGGGTTTTTTGGTTCTACCAAACTACAGTTGTACCAACATTTTCCTGAGAGACAACTTTCAATAAATTGCCCTCTTTATTCATATCAAAAACAATGATTGGAATTTTATTATCTCGACATAAAGTAAAGGCCGTTAAATCCATTACTTCTAAACGCATATTGAGTACTTCGTCACCAGTTATGGTTTCATAACGAGTTGCATCTGGATTTTTTTCTGGATCAGCTGTGTAGATACCATCAACACGAGTACCTTTTAGAATTACATCCGCTTCAATTTCAATAGCCCTTAAAGACGCTGCAGTATCTGTTGTGAAATAAGGATTTCCTGTTCCAGCACCAAATATTACAACTCGACCTTTTTCTACGTGTCTGATTGCTCTTCTACGAATAAAAGGTTCAGCTATTTGTTCCATCCTAATCGCCGAAACCAAGCGAGTAAAAACACCTTTACGTTCTAAGGCATCTTGCAAAGCCATGGAGTTAATCATAGTTGCCAACATTCCCATGTAGTCAGCTTGAACTCTATCCATGCCTTCCGTAGCGCCTTTTACTCCTCTGAATATATTACCGCCACCAATTACGATAGCAACTTCTACTTTGTGTTCAGTAAGTTTCTTAATTTCTTCAGCATATTGGGTTAAAACATCTCCGTCTATTCCGTGACCCTGTTTCCCTAGAAGTGCCTCGCCGCTTAATTTGAGTAAAATTCTTTTATACACGTTAAATCCTTATTTGTGAAATGGTGGTAAAAAATACTAAGAAAATTGCGATAATGGTTTTTATCTAAAAATTAAAACTATTTAAGATTGACGCATTAGTTGACAATATGGCAAAAAAAAGGCTGCTAAAAAAGCAGCCTTAAAAAATCAATTAAGCTCCGAGTTGAACTCGTCTGAAAGTAGTAACGGTTGGAGCACCGCTATTTTTCAAATATTTATCAATCGTTACGCTATTGTCTTTTACGAATTTTTGTTCCAAAAGAACTCTGTCTTCATAAAAACGACGTAATTTACCTTGAGCTGCTTTTTCAGCCAATTCAGGAGATTTACCTTCGTTAATTAACAATTCTTTAGCAATTTCTAATTCTTTTTCGAGAGTTTCAGCTGGCACATCAGCACGTTTAACACCGATTGGATTCATAGCTGCAATTTGCATAGCAACATCACGGCCTGTATCAACGGAATTTAACTCGCCATCAAACTGAACTAAAACTCCTAATAAATTACCTGGGTGGTTATAAGCAACGATTTCGCCACTTCCTTCTAAGTAAGCAACGCGAGCGATCTCAATTTTCTCACCAATTTTACCAACTAAATCTTCTAAATGTTTAGAGATTGGTAAGCCATTATAGTTTAAGCCATTAATGGTTTCGATAGAATCAGTTATAGCAGCGAAAGCAACGGATGCGAATCCATTTGCGAAACCGATAAATTCTTCGTTACGAGCAACGAAATCAGTTTCACAGTTAAGTGACATTATAATTGCACTTTTTTTGTCGTCACTAATCTTAGTAACAACAATACCTTGATTTGCTTCACGGTCAGCACGTTTTTCAGATACTTTCTGACCTTTTTTACGAAGAACTTCAACAGCGGCTTCCATATCGCCATTGGCTTCAGCTAAGGCAGAACGACAGTCCATCATACCAGATCCGGTACGATCGCGTAAAGCTTTTACATCTGCGGCAGAAATACTCATTGTAGTATAGTTTTGGGGTTTGTTTGTCAAGTGTGATGCTGTTTGATTTACAAAGCAGCTTATATGAATATCATGTACAAAAAATAAGCTGAGTTTTGAGGCTCAGCTTAAAGAGAATTTAATCCTCGTCTTCAGTATCGTTATCGTTATCATCATCAGAACCAACATCATTGTCTAATTCATCTGATGAGTCGTCCTCGTCTGAGGAACTATCTGCATCTGCTTCTGCTTCTGCGTTTTCAACTTCTGCCTCAACCACATTTTTACGAGCACGGCGAGTACGACGACGGCGAGATTCTTTTGGTTCTGAACCTGAATCATCAACATCTGCAGCCGATTCTTCTTCAGCTTGTGCATCACGTGCGGCAGAGCCTTCGATAATAGAATCGGCAATATTAGATGAAATCAATTGAATCGCACGAGCTGAATCATCATTACAAGGAATAATGAAATCAGGTACATCAGGATCACAATTAGAATCTACCATTGCAATAATTGGAATATTTAACTTGATAGCTTCTTGCATAGCAATACCTTCTTTTACGGTATCAACTACGAAAATTGCACCAGGTAAACGCCCCATGTTAGAAATACCAGCTAATACTTTCATGAGTTTTTCTTTTTCACGAGAAAGCATTAAGCGTTCTTTTTTCGTGATATTCTCAAAAGTACCATCTTTTTGCATGGTATCAATTTCTTCTAAACGAGAAATGCTTTTACGAACTGTTTGAAAGTTTGTAAGCATTCCACCTAACCAACGATGGGTAACATAAGGCATACCACAACGGTTAGCCTCTTGTTTAATAATCTCTTGAGCTTGTTTTTTTGTACCTACAAACAAGATTTTTTTGCCAGATTTCGCAAAGCGTTCTGCTGCATCAACTGCTTCTTGTAAGTATTTTTGCGTTTTTTTAAGATCAAGAATATGAATTCCGTTACGTTGCATAAAGATGAATTCTTTCATCTTTGGATTCCAACGGCGGGTAAGGTGACCAAAATGGGCACCTGATTTTAATAAGTCTTCGATTGAAGCTGCGTTTGCCATTATTTTTTATCAATGATTGAGTTAATTCCGCTATCTGGGTCATTCTCAGTGTTCCATCCCGATCAAGTCAAGGACACTCAGCACCGAGTCGCCAGATATGAGTGATGTGGAAATAAACGATTGTTGTTTTAACGTTTAGAGAACTGATATCTCTTACGAGCTTTTGGCTGTCCATATTTTTTACGCTCAACCATACGATCATCACGTGTAAATAAAGAGTCAGCTTTTAGCACAGAGTGCATACCTTCTAATAGTTCATCTAATGCACGAGCAATACCTAATTGAATTGCACCTGCTTGTCCGCTGTATCCACCACCACGCACGGAAATTTTCGCATCGTATTTACCTTCCGTCTCGGTAAGAACGAAAGGAAGATTGACTACATTTTGCTGTGCAGCCAATGGAAAGTACTCTTCCAAGGTGCGATTGTTGATGGTAATAACGCCTGTACCTGTTTTGATGTACACACGTGCGGTTGAAGTTTTACGTCTACCGATTTTGTTGATTTGTGATGCCATTTTACGGGGTTAATTAAACTGTTTCCGGTTTTTGAGCCGTATGTGGGTGAACTGGTCCTGCGTAAACACGTAAGTTTGTGAGCAATTTACGACCTAGTTTGTTTTTTGGTAACATTCCTTTTACCGCATTGGTAACGATGAATGTTGGATCATTTACGAGGGCCTCTTCAACAGTTTTGAAGCGCTCACCGCCCGGATATCCGGTATGGCGGAAGTACTCTTTCTGCGAAGCTTTATTTCCTGTCAGTACTACTTTTTCTGCGTTGATAACAATCACGTTATCTCCAGTATCCATGTGCGGAGTAAATTCCGGCTTGGTTTTACCGCGCAAAGTTGCAGCAATCAGACTGGCAACACGACCCAATACCTGACCATCAGCATCAATAACAACCCAATTCTTCTCAATATCAGAAGGAGTTGCACTGAATGTTTTAAAGCTTACTGTATCCATTGTGTATTATTTTTGATTAATTTGCAAAAACTTGCCAAGTCTGCAAATATAGAATAAAGAATTTTAAGAATCAATCTCCCTATCAAGCCTGCTCTTACATTTTAGTATAATTCGCAAAAAATCCAACCACCCCCCCCTTTTTACGTTTTCTTTAATTTATTTTATAATTTTCGATATATATCTGTGTATCAATAAAAATTTATTTTTTTTTACTCGTTCTTATCTTTTACCCAATCTGCAATTGTTACATCTTTCATTAGCTGGACTGTTTTTGCTCGTAAATCTAAAAATGAATTCCGGATTTTACAGGCTTCTTCATCAGGACATTCTTTACATGGCTCATAGTATCGGTGACTCACACAAGGCAAAAGTGCAATTGGACCGTCTAATAGTCGAACTATTTCAGCTAAATGAATCTCAGCAGGTTGTTTTAACAAATAATACCCTCCTTCTTTACCCATTTTACTTGCTGTTATTCCTGCATGTTTTAAATCTCTTAAAATAGTATCTAAAAATTTGAATGAAACATGTGTTTCACTTGCTATAACATGAATAGCAACTGGCATTTCTGCTGTTGCATGTTCTGCCAGATATGTTAAGGCATGTAAAGCGTATTTCGTTTTTTTAGAAATCATATTATTCAAGAACTAAGCTAAGATACTAAACCATTTTACAGCCTTTGAACATCTTGCCCATATTTGGCTAATAAAACAAGCTTAATACAACTTCTTTTCATAAAAAAAGGTATTACGTTTTTCTTTTTTTCTTTTGAGCTGCTGGGAATAAAATATTATTCAAAATGAGTCGATATCCTGGGCTATTCGGGTATAAATCTAAATCTGTCGGTGGATCATCAACACGATGTGTATAATCTTCTGGATCGTGACCAGCGTAAAAGGTAAACGTGCCTTTACCAAAATTGCCATGAATGTATTTTACTTGATCTCTTCCTGGAGCTTCAGCCAAAACAACAACGGATTGTTTAATCTTGTCTTTTTGATAGGCAGTCGTTTGACCATAAAATCCTTTAATGCTACTCACATGATTTTGTGTTAACATGGTTGGAACCGGATCCCATTTTGCAGAAAATTCAAACAAGGTGAAATAATCAATTTCTTCATTTATCCTGTCTAATTGAACGGGAACATCTATATCTGCATGCTCATATTCTGCGGGATTTGTAATGAGTGTAAAATTGGAAAACGCAAACGTTTTATCGTAATCAATTTTTTTCTGAGCGTCGGAATCCATTGGATCACCATCAAAGGGTGTTGGTGCAATATCTACTCCTTCAGCTGATAATGCTATATCAAAAGTGTCAGTTCCTGAACACATTGCAAATAGAAACCCACCATTTCCAACGTAATCTCTAATTTTTCTTGCCACAGCTTTTTTCTCATCACTAACTTTGTCAAATCCCATTGATTTTGCCAAAGCTTCCATTTCCCGAACTTGTTTTATGTACCAAGGCTGATTACGATAAGCATACCAGAACTTTCCATATTGCCCAGTAAAATCTTCGTGATGTAAATGCAACCAATCATAATTATCCAATTCACCCTGCAAAACTTCAACATCCCATATTTTAGCATATTCGACTTCAGCATAAGTTAGAGCTAAAGTTACTGCATCATCCCAAGGTAAATTTTGCTTGGGAGTGTAAACGGCTATTCTGGGGGCTTTTTCCAAATTAATTACCGCTGTATTTGTATTCGATGCTTCAATTTCATTAACTAACTGTAATGCTTGTGAATCTGTGATAATTTGAAAACGTACATTTCTAACTAAACAAGCATTATCTAATTTAGAGTCGTTCACAACCAAAAAAGATCCGCCTTTATAATTCAACAACCATTTAGCCGTGCCCTTTTGAGTTAAATGATTAAACACAATTCCATAAGCTTTCAAGTGATTTGTTTGTGAAGCATCCATAGGGATGAGCACATAATCTGCCTTAAGATTTCCAAGTAATCCAAAAAGAAAAACTAACATGATTATCAAATTAGTTTGGATAGTTTTAAATTTGACTTCTTTTCTAATCATTACGATTCAATTTCTAACAACTCTCTTAAAAACCCACGTACTTTTTCAGCATAAAAACTCGAAGGAAATGCTTTTAAGTATTCCTGTATTTCAGTCTGTAGCTGAACTCCATCAACAACTTTACCTTCAACAATTACTACAGCATTTGTTGTCTTCCCTGTAATTTTTATAGCATCAGCAGATGAAACACTGTTAAGCGCATAACCTAATGCTATCCGACTAAAAAATAATTGCTCATTTTGTCGAATTTGTGGGTGAGCTCCAAGCCAAACATAGGCCTCTAGTGGATTATCTTTTCTGTACAAATTCGCAATAATCTCTGCTCCATCTAATTGTAGCTGACCCATTTTTTCATATTCAGTGGTTAGAATTGTTAATCCAGCTTTAAACTCATGCCGTGAAATTGCCAGCATCGCTTTCGAAAACGTTACCAATTCTGGAGTTACACTGTCTTTCTGAATTCCTTTTCGAATCCAGTTTCTTAGTTTCACTGCATCATTTGCATAGAACGAACTATTTTGACGCTCAACCGCTTTTAATTGAATTTTTGAAAAGTCAAAATCACCTGCAAAAAAATCATTCAATGCCAAGTAATAACGCGATTTTTCAAGCATATCGGCATTTTTTGATTTTCTATTTGCTCGTGTTAATTCTATCCGCGCTTTTCGGAAATCCGCATCTAACATGGCAAAACGTCCCAAAAGAAATGCGCTTTGGTCTTCTTTCAATTGAACATTTTTATCATCAACTAATAAACTATACAATTCTCTCGCTCTTTGTTGATTTGCTAATTGTTCTAAGTTTAAATCAATCAATTTTAAAATGACTTGCGTTCTGTTATCAAAATTCTTTTCTTTTTCAACAATCATTTCCAACAAATCAGAAGCTACTTTATTTAGACTATCGGCTTTTCCTAAAATACTTAAGCCATTGTCTTGCAAATTTTTTGCCCATTTTGTAAACATGTAAGCTTTTGCTTCTGCTGCTATTGACTTTAACTGACTTGTAGAACCTTTCAAATAAAAATCATACGCTTCTTTGGCTAATTCGAAGGACTCTCTATGTACTAGATTTTGAGCCACATTATAGACAAAATAGTCAGCAGGATATTTTTTTTCTAGCATCTGAGCCCACCTCAATGCCTTTTTTTCTAATCCTCTTTCCATATAAAGCCATAACAAAAATTCTCTTTTTGATTGAGCGAGTGTTTCATTATTGGATCTTCGCTCTAAATTAGCCTCTTCTAAAAGTATGATGGCTTCATCATATAAAAATTCGTCGTTGTAGCGCGCAAATTGACGTTGAACTAAATCAGAACGTGTTGGATTGTTTTCTAGAATGGCTAATAATTCTTTTGCGGCTTCTCCATATTCACTTGCTTGCAAATAGGCACTTGCCAATTCATTCAAATACAAGAAGGCGTTTTTCAAATGAAGACGTGCTTCTTTGTATACAGTAGCAGCTTTTTTAAATTCTCGGCGCTCCATGAGTGTATTGGCCACAACCTGATACATCATCATATTTCTCGAATTTTCTTTAACAATCGTATCCCAGATTACAAATGCTTTTGCTGTATCACCTTGTAAGTGGTATAAATTGGCTAAATCGTTATCAAACTGAGGGTCTTTTGAGACTTTTGACGCAGGATTTAACAACAATTCAATCCCATTCTTATACTCTTTTGTCTGTATGTAACACTCAACTAATTGCTTTAAATACGCTTGATTTGACGGCTCTTTTTTAACTAAGTCTAAAAGCATATCTTTTGCTTTATCATACTCTTGCATTCGAATCCATTGTATCGCAAGCACATAATTTCTATCTGTTTGAGCTTTCACTTGCACAGATAAAAATAAAATTAGAAAAAAGGACAGAATTAGTTTAATCATAAGAATTCGTAAGTTACTAAAATAACTATTGCGAAGATTAATTAATCTCTTATTGCAACGTTTTCAGGTATGAAGAATTTCTTTTCATTTTAATGCTAACTCAAATTCGGAATTCGCTTTTAACCTCAAGATTTTAAGGTTATTCAAAGGCCCACAAAAGCAAAATGCAAGAAAAATTGTTTAAGATACAATCTATGCATAAAACGGTTATCCAGTGCTCTGACATAGGGTCTTGTCGTAGTCTATGACTATGAATTTAGCACTACCTATTGCGAATTTGATCTTGATGTGTTTTTTAAAACAACAGGCGACAACTGCAACTTAGAAACTCAAAAAATATCAAGTCTGAATTTTAGCTACTTATTGAGGTTTGGGTATATATTCTGGAAATTGCTCTTTTATGGTCTTATAGAAAGCTTGAAGAGGGAAGCCAACCACATTATAATAATCCCCAATTATTTTCTTCACAAAAACAGCTCCCCAATCGTCTTGAATACCATAAGCACCAGCTTTATCCATCGGACTTCCAGTTACAACATAAGCTTTAATCTCTTGGTCACTTAATGTGTGAAAAACCACTTCGGTCTCGACACTAAAGCTTATTTCTTTTGTTCCATTAATTAGGGCTACACCTGTAAAGACTGAATGTGAATGTCCACTTAACTGGCTAAGAATGCGTTCTGCATCTTTTGCACTTGTGGGCTTTCCAAGTGATTCATTATTATAGACAACAATCGTATCAGAACCAATAACAAGTGAATCAGTTTGCTTTAGTGCGATTTCTTTTGCTTTTAGTAAAGCCAAGTTTCGGCAATAAGAATCGGGGTTTCCATCATAGGGTAAATCTTCATCAATATCGGCTGGTTGACAAACAAATTCCTGATATAACAAGGATAAAAGCTTTTTTCTACGTGGACTTTGGGACGCTAAAACGATTGTTTTCAATTTGATACTCTTTTTTTCAATTTTCGTTTGAACGGCAACGATAAGGATTGTATCATTAAGCCATTTTAAAAATTAACTTTATATAGAAAAATAAGATATGGCTAGAAGAAATTCTGTAACAAAAACTGTGGATGCCTCTAATGCTATGGTTTTTACCAAAGAAAATTACATTTTATTGATTATTGGAATTACTCTTATTTTTATTGGTTTCCTAATTATGTATCTGGAAAATGAAATTGATGGTTTTATTTCACTTTATGTTTCACCAGTCTTAATTGTAGGCGGTTTCTCTGAAATAGTGTATGCTATCATGAAAAAATCAACAAAATCAAATAGTTGAAAATAGGTTATATATGGGTTGGTTAAAAAAATTACATTGGCAAATTATTGTTGGTCTTATTCTTGGGCTCATTTGGGGCTTATTTGCATCAAAATTTGGCATTGCTACGTTCACGGCTGATTATATAAAACCGTTTGGAACTATTTTTGTCTATTTACTTGAACTTATTGCGGTTCCACTAGTAATTGCCTCACTCATAGTTGGCGTTACTAACTTAAGTGATATAAAGAAATTGTCCCGAATGGGTGGAAAAACCCTTGGTATTTATATTAGCACAACTGTAATTGCAATTACCATAGGTCTTGTTCTTGTCAATTTTATTCAACCTGGAAAAGCATTACCACAAGAAACAAGAGAACAACTTAAAGAAAGTTATAAAGATAATATTTCTACTCGTGAAGCAACTGCAAATCAAGTTCTTGAACGTGGACCATTAGCTCCAATTGTTTCTATTATTCCCAGAAATTTCCTTGCTGCAGCCTCTGAAAACTCAAATATGCTTCAAGTCGTTTTTGTAGCTATTCTTTTAGGAATCGGAATGATTCAAATTGGGGAAGAAAAATCAAGACCTATGGTTAGTTTTTTCAGTTCACTCAATGATGTTGTAATCAATGTGGTTGATATGATTATGAAAGTTGCTCCAATTGGTGTTTTTGGTCTAATGAGTGCTTTAATTGTCGATTTAGCAGGAAATGACCTTTCTAAAGCTTTTACCTTATTGTATGCACTTGGCTGGTATATGTTAACCGTAATTTTAGGCCTACTTATTCATCTCTTTGTAACTTATCAAATTGTATTTAAGTTATTTAGTAAAATGCCTTTTTTGAAATTTCTTCGTGGTATGAGACCTGCCATGTTATTAGGTTTTAGCACTAGTTCAAGTGCAGCAACCTTACCAGTAACAATGGAAAGAGTTCAAAAAAAACTCGGGGTTCATGAAGATGTAGCGAGTTTTGTCTTACCTGTTGGCTCTACAGTTAACATGGATGGAACTAGTTTATACCAAGCTGTTGCTGCTGTATTTATTGCTCAGGCATTAGGAATGGGCTTAGATTTTGGACAGCAATTAACTATTGTGGTAACCGCAACACTTGCGTCTATTGGAGCTGCAGGCGTTCCTGGAGCCGGAATAATCATGTTGGTAATTGTATTAAAAGCAATTCACATTCCTGTTGAAGGAATTGCTCTAATTCTTGGGGTAGATCGTATTTTAGACATGCTTCGAACCACTCTTAACATTACTGGAGATGCTGCCGTATGCGTTGCAGTTGCCACTTCTGAAGGCAAAATTGATACCATTGACTTTAACGACTAAATATATTCCATACTTGTTAAGTTATTAACAATAATATACCTAGCGCTAACGTATTGGTAATTAGACTATCCGAATGAATCTATTCTTAACATGACAGCTATCTTAATCTGCCTTCTATTAATGATTAATTTCAACAGAGATCAACTTCAAGCCGACTACACTAAAGAATTAGAAAATGGTATCACTCATTTTTATTCAGGTCAGTGGGGAAAAGCGGACAGCACGTTTACATCTTTAATTAAACAAGATCCTAAAGCTCCTGAGGCTTACTTTTTTAAAGCAATGGTTCCATTTTGGAAGTATTTTTTTGCAGGGAAAGCAAAAAATGATGCTAAACAGTTTTTAATTTTTTCAGAAAATGCCATTGATGTTTCTGAAAAATATTTAAAAGCTAATGAAAAAGACACTTCCATTGTTTTATTATTATCGGGCTTATATGGGTATAGAGCCTTAGTTTCTGCAGATTTAGGAGAGTATTTCACCGCTGCAAAAAGTGGTTTAGCAGGTTTTGATTTTACCAAACAAATCCTGAAAATGGATGAGAATCTAGCTGAGACTAAAATCGGTAAAGGTATTTATTATTACATGAGTGGCTCAGTCCCAGATAACGGAAAATGGATTACAAAATTATTAGGGATGAATGGAACAAAAGATGATGCCTTTGTAGAACTTGAACTTGCTGCACAATCTAACTCAAGAGTAAATGTAGATGCAAACTTAATTTTAACTTATTTATATCTAAAAGAATTCAAGCCGTATCAAGCTTTTAAAACATCCTTGCGTTTGACAAAAATGTACCCTACTAACTCCATATTCCTTTTTCTTCATGCAGACACATTAGAAAAAATTGGAAAAAAAGAAGATGCTTTAGCCTACTATAATCAGGTAATTCTTCAAAATAATAACGATATTGAGCATTTAACTTTAAACGCAAAGGTAAAATCTGAAGAACTCCGCTATAGTTTAAATCAGTCATTTGGAACTAAATAGTGATAAATTGTGGAAACAAAATCTTAATAATTGAATTCTTGAGTATTCAGTAACTTATATATTAAATAAAAATTTTCCCTTAATTATGGTTCGTGTTTATGCGACTAAAAATACTGTTGGTGTTGGCATTTCTAACTGCCCCTAAATTAATTTTTTCTCAAGCAACTGATTTATTTATTTCTGAATATGTTGAAGGTAGTAGTTTCAATAAATACATAGAGATTTTTAACGGAACTGGTTCAGCAATTAATCTAAGCGATTATAAATTACAAAGATTTCAAAATGGTTCTTCATTGGTAACTTTGGAGTATAATTTAACAGGAACCTTAGAAAATGGACAAACTATAGTTATGTCTCATAAAGATGCTGCTGTTTATTCAGGTGTTGTAATCCAAAACGCTGTTATCGATTATAATGGAGACGATGCAATGGCACTTTTAAAAATTTCTACTGGTTTATACGTTGATATATTTGGTGCAATTGGCTCTGACCCAGGCGATTACTGGTCTGCTGGAAATATTGTAACTCAAAATAAAACCCTAATCAGAAAACCTGATGTTTCTTCAGGAGTGACTCAAAACCCAGGAACTGGCTTTCCAACGTTGGGAACAGAATGGATTATGAAAGATCAAGATGATGTTTCTGATTTAGGTCAACATACTTTTGAAGCCGTTCAAGCTCACGTTGGTACAACTCAAATTACGCTTGATGACTCTTTTACCCCAAGCCAAGAAATTGATGTAATAGAATTTACAAGTGGCTCTAAATCATTATCTGAAGGATTTGAATTATTTCGTTTTGTAATACATGAAGATGGTGTTGAATCTGATGGAGACGATGACTTGTCTACATTATTAAATTCATTAGTATTCAGCAGTACAAATTTTACTTCGAATGTTGACTCAATTGCTATTCTAAATTCAAAACAACAAGTTCTTGGTACTCTTAAAACTGAAACTTCTACAAACTTTAGTATTGAGTTAAATGGTTACGAAATCGTAGACAATACTACTGATACCTTGTCTCTAAGAGTTATTTTTAATTCTTTAGTAACTGATAATGACCAAATCTCAATTTCTCTTCAACAAGTTTTTGCGGATGAAAGTGGATCAGGTTTTGTTGAATCTAATGGTAATATAATTGAATCATCTACAAATGAGTCCGACAATACTCTTGCTGTTGTTGCTACCAAAATGAGAGCTTCTGAACTAAAAAATCCTTATACGGTAAATAAACCGCTTGTTTTCTCCGTAGAAGCTGTAAATGAATATGGAAGTTTAGATATAGATTATTCTGGAATGCTCGGAATTTCTATGGGTCAAAATGCCTCTGATGAATTCGTTTATTCTAATGGTTCAGATCTTCAACAACTAGCAGAAAATGGTATTTCTATTTGGACAGTAAGCTATCCTGTTGCTGAAAACATTACAGTTTCTATAAATAATGAGTTCAATACCTTAGATTTAGATTTTGAATTTATCATTGAAGAAACTAATCCAGGTGGTGAAAATGAGACCATTGCTCCTGGTATGCTTGGTTCTGAATTAATTAGTTATTTGAGAACGAATTATAAAGTAACGAATTCACTAGGCTATGATACAGCAAGAGATCGCATCTTTATGATTATTGACAATAAAAAAACAAATGGTCAAGGTGCTACTACAAATACTTTAGAAGGAGTTTACACTGGTAGAATTGTTACAGGCTATTCAAGTCGTAGTGACGCTCAAGGCTCCAATTTCAATACCGAACACACCTGGCCACAAAGTAAATTTGGATCTTCAAATCCGATGGTGAGCGATATACATCATTTATATCCAAGTGATGCAACAGCAAATGGCGCAAGAGGAAATCTTCCTTTTGAAGAATTAGATGACAATACAGAAGTAGACAAATGGTATTTAGGAACTTCTGTATTAACATCAGCGCCTGCCGCGAATGAACGCTCAAACTATTCTAAATTGAATACGAATACATCATTTGAGCCGCGAGACGTTCATAAAGGAAATGTTGCACGATCTATGTTTTATTTTTGGACTATCTATGCTACAAATAGTAGTATGGTTTCTGGAAATGACTCTTTTTTTAATGGCATGAAAAATGATTTATTAACCTGGCACCGTTTTGACAAAGTTGATCAAGCTGAAGTTAAAAGAAGCGATACTACAGCCTATTACCAAGGCAATCGTAACCCATTTGTTCACGATACTTCTTTAGTAATTAGAGCCTATTTCCCCGATCAATATATTCCAACACGAATTGAATCATTTGAGCCTAAAACTGAATTATCCATCACGTTAAATCAGAATTATCCGAATCCGTTTAATCCTAGTACACAAATTGCTTTTTCAATTAATACTAGTTCACAAGTAAAATTAGATGTGTTTGATATTCTAGGAAAACGAGTTGCAGCTTTAGTAAATAGAAAATTAGCAGCTGGTGAACATTCCATTCAGTTTAATGCAGCTAATCTACCATCAGGAGTTTATTTATATAGATTAACTACTCCATCAGGAATCCTTTCAAAGAAAATGTTGCTTATTAAGTAAACGTTTTTCCAAAGTAATTGAAACCTGTTTAATTCTAAATTAAACAGGTTTTTTTACTCAACTTTCGGACTTCGTTTCTATAAAAAAGGCAGTGTTTTTCGCAAAGAAACGGTCATCCCGTGCCCTGACACGGGATCTCTGTCCAATATCATATTACACAAAAATCACTTTTTCTTTGAATTGATTGGTTCTTAGGCTGAGATGCTGGGTCGAAGCCCAGCATGACCAAATAACATATTTGAACAAAGCTCATTATGATGTGAATAAGCTCTTGTTTTCATTAATAATGCGACATAAAACCTTTAACAAAATAATTCAATTTACAAAATGTCAAAGTCCGAAAGTTGAGTTTTTTTAACTAAATTAGTCTTTAGACAAGAAACTCATTCAAAGAGTTTTTAATTAAAATTCCAACTCTAGTTAGGGCTATTTAAACTATTTTTGAGCAATTGAAAAATAAAACATTAGGTTTACTATAATTGTATTTTTATTAATTCTATTGATAATTTTTTAGGAATATTATTTTAAAGCGAATACTTATTAATGAATTCCATTTTTTTACAAATCATAATATATTTATCGCAATAATATTGTACATAATAATTTACAGGTTCTACTACTATCTTCATAAAGATAATTTTATGCCAAAACTGGGAATAAAGGGAAACATATAAATTGGTTGACGAACTAATTTAGTTTTATAATCCTCATTTTGAATATAATTTTCGTTATCCAATAAAACTATATATTTATAAGATTGAATATTTCCATGATTAAACACATTAATGAACTCTATATAGACATTCAATTCACCCCATTTAAATTTATCATGAAAATTTAACATTAAATCAAAACGATTGTAATCAGGTAAGCGATCGTTATTCCTATCTGCTATTGTTCCATAATCTGGCACAAATCGAACATAATCAGTTGAGGGATCAGTAAATAATACAGGTTCGTTTTTGTTCACTTCAGGATTATAAATTAATGCTGCTAAGGGTTGATAAGCTATTGGTGTAGTATGTGGATTTCCTGTTGCATATCTCCATGTAAATGACAAATCCCACTGACTGGATAATTGTTGCACAAAATTCAGATTCAACATGTGGGTTCTATCATAATCAAATGCAAAAACAGCTGTTTCAACATTTATTACTTCATTTCTTTCTGTTTTCATCAAAGAATATGTCAACCAACCTGAATTTGACTGTGGACTATTCATGTTTCTATTTTTAACAAGTGTAAGTTCTAACCCGTATGCAAATCCTTTAGCATTATTTATTGGGATATTTGTTGTTACGAATCTATTTCTTGCGTTAACATAATAATTTTCTGGGCGAAGTCTTTTGTATATATCATCATTTCCTGGATTTCTAAATACTGGAATAGGTAATTCTTCTAAAACTGTTACTTGAGTAATTAAATTCTCATATTTCTTGTAATATGCTTCAACTTTGAAATCAACTTGTTTAAAGGAAGTGTTTTTATATCCAATGGTGTAATGAATTGCTTTTTCAGGTTCTAAGTCATTTAAATTTATAAATCTAGCTAAATTGAAAATATTATCTGGCTGAATCAATTTTTCAAATCCTGGGCTTTGATAAAAATATCCATACCCTAGACTCAAGATATTTGATGTAGTTATCGAATATAAAACACCTAATCTTGGAGAGATAAATCCTTTTGAAATCAATTCATTGTAATCGTAACGTAAGCCTAAATCGAAGGATAATTTATCATTAAAGAAACTTTGTCTTAATTGAGTAAAAGCTGCATATCTATTATAATTATCAGTAGTATTTACAGTATCTGCCAAAGCACCAATAAGTCTATTTGATTGTGCTAAACCAGTAAAGGTTTGTCTTCCTAAATCATTAAGCCCCAAATCGATGGCTAAATCATTCATCATATAATCAAGACTAATCCCAAAATCTAATTTAGTATTGGTTTTCTCATTAACTAAGTATGATTTAATTCCAGTTGACCATTTTGAAATTGAATAATTTTGATCATAATTGAAAATTAAAGAGTCATTTCCAGAAAAAATTGGATTTGGCGGTGGGCATGTTCCATCAGCAAAACAAATACGTGAAATGAGTCCATTTCCTGGAATAAATGCCCCATTTAAATCTGAAACACCAGAATTTGAATACAAATTAGAATATATCTTTAGAAATGATTGATTAGCTGTGTATAACCAAGAACCGCCAATTGCTAAATTATTCATTTTCACTTCGCCATTAAGCTCATCATCTTCAAAACCTTGAGAACCAAATTGATCTTGTCTCATAATCCAATCGGTTTTATCTTGACTATATATAATGTTAAAAGACAAACTTTGATTTTCTGTTGGTTTTAAAACCAATTTACTTTGCACATCATAATAAATTGGGAAAGCAAATAAATTTTGATTTATACGATTTGCTAAAGGATTAAATGATAAATCATAATTTGTTCTTCTTCCACTTATAATCCAAGATCCATTAAAAAACGGTAAACCACCTTCTAATGTAACACCTGAAAAAAGTAAATTTGTATTAACATTTCCAGTTATACCTTTATTAATATCACCATTTTTTGCACTAATACTTAACACTGACGATAGTCTATCACCATACATAGCTGGAAATGAGCCAGCATAAAAATCCATTGACTTAATCATTTCGGGATTTATCAAACTTCCAATTCCATTTGTTTGAAATGGACTGAATAACTCGATATCATCAATAATTATCAAATTTTGATCTGGACTTCCACCTCTAACAGCAAATTGTGAAGAATAATCACCAGAACCGCCTACGCCAGGCAATAAATTTATTAAACGTAAGATTTCCCCACCCGTACCTGCTTTTAACGATTGATCGTCAATTTGAATTCTGTTAACATTTTGACTCTCAAAGCTTTTATCTTTTTTACTTTTTACATAGACTTCGTCTAATTCAAATGTTTTAGGCTGTAAAGTAAACGTTAAAAATATATCACTTTTATATGTAGGTAGCGCATAAACACTTGCTATATAATTTAAATGCGAAATATATAAGCTGTCGTATGAAATGGTATCTAATTGAAATTCAAAAACACCATTTGTATCAGATATTGTTGTTTTATTTTTCCCTGTTTTATCATTATTAATTTTAACTAATGCACCAGCTATTTTAATTCCAGTGACTTTATCTTGTATCTCTCCTTTTAATATTTGTGAAGTAATCGTTTGTGCATAGCTTAATTCAAAAGAGCTGAGTTGAATTAGACATATAATTGCGAATACAACAATTTTCATAGTTTCTTGAATTTACTTCTATTTATTTCTTCTTATAAATACAGAAGCCCCTTAAAAGGGGCTTCTGATTAATAAATCGATATAAAACTTAGATTTATTTCATTTCGTTTTTGATAACTTTCAAGCTTTGAATAGGAGCTTTAGTTTGCGCAACTGTTTTACCTACTACACCACCGAATGTGTATAATTCTTCTTTAAGAACTAACAATTCTTTTGCTGGTACTGGCATTTGAGTAGGAGTTCCAGCTTGTAATCTGTTTGTTCTTCTCATGTCACATAGACCTGTAATCCAACCAGATAAGTACAATTCAGTTTGTCTTTCATAGAAAATTGCATCTAAGAATTGTTGAGTTGTACTGCTAGATGTTAAACCTGTTAGACCACCACGACCAACACGAGAATTATTGACCAAAGTAGCAGCTGTAGCTTTGTCTCCACCTGTAGTTCTTACTAAAGCTTCAGCACGTAATAAATCGTTTTCAGCTTTTAAGAAATAAGGCATTGCACCTTCCGCAGTTGTAAAGAAACTATGGTAAGAATAACGCTGGCTTTTATAGTTAGAGAACCAATAATATCCACGATCTGCTCTAAAAGGAACACTTGCTCCATCATAGAAGAAATCAAAATCGCCATTATCAGCTGCATCAGCAGTAACATCAACACGTTTATCACCTGTAGTGGCTGGAGGTAATGAATTTGTGTTATTTGGCCAAGGATATGGAGCTGTATTATCCCATCCCTTAACAATACGTTGGTCAACTCTAACCCAGTTTCCTAAGTTATGATACAAAACTGGGTAGGAGAACCAGAAGTTATCATCGCCAATTGGATTAAAATCAAAATCAATACCACTTGCAGTCAATGTAGCTACTGTTGCCCAGTTTACTGCATCGTTTTCTGCAGATGTTCTTGCAGACATAACATGTGTCCAAGCTGCAAAAGTATTTATTAATGCAGTAAACTGTGCTTTTGATAAAGATAAGCCATTAAAACGATCCATTGTCATTGCAGCTGGAGCTGTTGATAATGTTGTTTTTGCAAGATCAAATTTTGCAAGAGCTGCAGTAGTTACTTCTTGGTAAGTACTAAAATTTAAATTAGCTAAGTCACTTTTTTCATCAACTATAAAAGCTTTATCAAAATAGATAGCTAAGTTTGCTAATGAAATGGCTTGTAAGAATTGTGCTTCAGCAGTTACAAATTTGGTAAAATCTGCATCAGAAACACCAGCTACGTTTGATTTTAATACTGTTCCAGCATCAATTAATTTTAAAACATCATTTGCTTGAGTTAATGATGAATAAAAACCATACCAAGGATCTTCACTAATTGCTTTCGTATCACCAGAGGCTGTAGGCGTGTTATCATATGCTAAACGTGGTTCATTACCACGGTTTCTCATATCAAAATTACCCCCAGAACAGGAATAATAATCTGATCCCATCATTACACCTTGTACATAGGTATTTTGGGTAGCTTGCCACCATTGTAATGCACCAGTATCAATTAAGCTTACTATATCATCCGAAGAAGCTAATACATCACTAGCTTTCGGAGAATTTTCGTTGTCAACTGCTAAATCAGCACAACTAACTAGCATGATGCCAGAAATGAGCACCGCAGCTATTGTTTTATTTATAAGATTAAATCTTTTCATATATGTTTTAACTCCGAGTTAATTAAAATGTGAATTCGATTGTTCCAGAGAACGTTCTGAAATTTGGATAACCGTATCCATCAATTTTGAAGTTAGTAGCATCACCGTCAATACCGGCAACCTCTGGATCGTACCCAGAATAGTTTGTCCAAGTAAACAAGTTTCTACCTACTAAACCTACACGAATGCTTTGGAATACATTACCAAGCCCAATTGAACTTAATACTTTTCCACTAGCACGGTAGCTAATGTTTAATTCACGCAATTTTAAATAAGAACCGTCTTCAACAAAGTACTCACTTGCGTTATTTGTGTTATAGAATGCAGTATAATAATTTGCGGCTTTTTTATCAGCAGCTGCTTTACCAGACTGATCCATATCAGCATGTCTTAATTCACGATATAACCATTGACGGCTTTGATTGTAAATTTGACCACCTTGTTGACCATCAAATAAAACATAAAGCATAAAACCTTTAAAGTTCATTGTTGAAGAGAACGCATAGTTAAAATCTGGATTGATATCCATGATTTCAAATACTTGATTACCTTCAGCATCTATGTATCTAAATGGAGATTCGTCAGCTGTACCTTGGGTTCCTTTTAAGATTAAATAACCTTCACTATTTACTTCAAAATCAGCAACCGTTTTATCTTCATGTCCTGGAACGTTTGTCACGAGACCAGCAGCATCTGTCACTAAATCACCTGTGCTTTTCATGAATTTGTTACCTTGAGCAACACCGAATTTCTTACCAGCTTCAACAAAGAATATTCCAGCACTTTGTGTACTTGGACCAGTAAAGAAAGCAGGAACATTCAATTGAGTAACTTCTTGAGTTGACTTATCAATATTAAAAGTTAGATTCCAAGTAAAGTCTTTTGAATTAACAACTTGAGCAGTTAAGCTAGCTTCTAAGGTACTTGTTTCTAAGGTACCTGCATTTTGCCATTGAGCACTAAACCCACCAGCTGCTGCAGACAATGGTACAGCAAGAATTTGATCTTTTACACTTGTTACAGCATATGCAAACTCTCCAGAGAAACGATCTAAGAACTCAATATTTAAACCATATTCTGTTTCTGTAGCAAGAGCTGGTTTTAACAACGCATTACCTAAGGTGTTTTTAAATGCCGCGCCACCACTTAAATCATAAGTTTCATATTGAGCAGTAAATCCAGGGCGTAGACCTGCAGTACCAATAGACGCTCTTAATTTAATTTCGTTTATTCCATCAATTTTGATGTCTTCTGATAAACGATAAGCTGAAGAAACACGATAATAATTAGTATAACGATTGTCTTCTCCAAATAAGGATGAACCATCACGACGAATTAAGAAGTCAATAATGTAACGATCTTTGTAATCCATCATGGCAGTGAAGAAAATGTTTTCAGAAATTACATTTGAGCTGAAATCACTTAATACTTTGTTACCAGTTGATGTTAATGCGTTAAATGTATTAACACCACCAACACCTAAATTGTTACCAGTTGCTGAAAAAGAGCTATAATCTGAAGCCTCGTACCAATAACTTGCTTTAGCACGAATCGTCAATTCATCAAAACGCTTATCATAACCTGCTGTTAACTGTGCGTTTGAAGAAATGTTAGTGTACGTTGATCTTTGAAGACTACCTACACCTGGAACTGGATCATTAAAACCATCGTTTGACAAATAACCTTTTGGTGTATAGTTACTAAATAAATTGTTTTCTTTATCAAAGTTATATTGAGCTTCAAGTAGAACACCATCTAGAGGACGATATCTAAGAACAGCACCACCAAGAATACGAGTACGAGTTCTTTTTCTCTCTTGATTATTAATCTGATACAATGGATTGTCTTCAATGATGTACGGATCAGCATTAATTTTGTATTTGCTACCATCTGGATTTGTTCCATATAGATCAGTATTTGGCTGTAAGAACAAAGCACCCCAGAAAGGAGAACCAGGACCTTCAGGTAATACATCATTTTTGGATTGACCATACATTGTACTTACGCTAAAGTCTAAACCTTTCATAAGTTCTTGGTCAAAGTTTAAACGAACGTTTTGTCTGTTAAAACCAGATGAACCGTTAACAACACCACTTTGATTTGTGTTAGAGAAAGATAAACTCAAATTTGATTTACCAGAGTTTCTTTGTACAGAAACATAGTTGACCATAAAGTCACCTGGATCAAAAACTTGCTCTTGAAGATTATTGATTACACCATATTTGTTATCAACAATTCCATCTAGTTTTGCAACTCTACCAAAGTCAGTATTGTTTACCAAATAACTACCAGTTGGATCTAATGAATATTGATCTGCACCACTTCCAACTGACAATGCTGCATCTACAGCTTTTAATTCAGTTTCGTTTTTTGCATAGAAGTGAGCTTCAGCTAAATCAATTGGTTTTTGAATAGATGATCTACCATACTCATTTCTTACAGTTATTAATGTACTACCAGAGGCCAAAGTTTTACCACGTTTAGTAATAATCTGAACTACACCATTAGCCGCTCTAGAACCATATAATGAAGCAGCTGAAGCACCTTTTACAACCTCAATAGTTGCAATATCGTCAGAGTTAACATCAGCTAATGTTCCTTCAAGAATTACACCATCAACAATGATTAATGGAGCTTGAGAGCCAGTTAAGCTTGTAGATCCTCTAAGACGAATTGAAGGGGCAGAACCTGGAGTACCACCAGCATTAACTACGCGTACACCTGCAACTTTACCTTGTAGTGAACCAGCAGCATCAGTAGCAGGCACCATTTCTAATTGCTCTTGATCGACTTTACCTACTGTAAAGGCTAATTTTTTTCTTGGAGTACCAGATGCAACACCAGTTACAACTACTTCGTCTAATCCTAGAAAGTCAGGAGCCATAGTAATGTCAAATACCATGTCGGAACTTCCTACTGTAATATTTGCAACAAATTGTTTATAGCCTACGTAACTACCAATCATGGAGTAATTACCTGGAGCGACATTTGTTATTTCATAATTACCGTTGATATCAGCACTTGCACCGATTTTCAACTCATTTATATATACGTTTGCTCCTGGGAGTTCTTCTCCAGAAGCTGCATCTGTTACTTTACCTGTAATCTTAACTTGCGCGAAAAGACTCATTGGTATTACTAACAAAGCTAAAAAGTTAATGAAGAGTAACTTTTTGACCATAGATAACCTCTTAATTGTTATTGTTATTTTTTATGAAGTTTTGTGACGGGGTCATATCAAAATTAATTTCATAAACTCACACACGTACAACTATCATGATTTTGAACACAATAATTGCTAGCTTCACATTTAACGAATATAATTAAAAAGCTTTTTTATACCAAAATATTTTAAGTGGCAAACTAATTTTAAGATCCAAAAAACGCTTCCAAACATTAAGTTTTTAGTAAAAAAATGCTCTTTGTATAATAAAATCAGCCTATATTTATTAATTTAATTTATTGCAACTATAATAATTTCTTATATATCTCATATTATCTTAAATAATCACCTTGTTTTTATTGAAATTAGGTTCATCAAGTCACGATTTTGAATTATTACTGGTATTTTTTGCTGAGCTTTTAAATTATTTTTCATAAATATCTTTTGTAGGGCAATAAAAGAATGATTTATAACTAAAATTTCCCCTAGAGCCGCACTTTCTCTCCTAATTGCATAGTGTCTATTTCTGCTTATCAATTGTTTATCAATTAATTTTGACAAATTTTCAATCTTAAGCGTATTAGAATCAGTCAATATTAAACCCAATCTGTTAACTCCATCAACACTTAAAGGACCAATTGTTACTGTTTTCGTTAGAACATGTAGTGATTTTAAAATACCTTGAATTTCATCTATTGTAACTGCCTCTCCAAAATAATCGCTCATCGTTTGAGTTCTTCCAATTATTTTTATTCGGTATTCATTATTAAATGTAACTAAGTCTTTTAATGGATATCTCCATAATCCTGTATTTGTACTGAGCCGTATTGAATACTCCCTATTCACTTGAATTCTTTTTAAGTCAACAATATCACGTGTGTTTAAGCATTCAAATTCATAAAAAATGTGTTGATTCAGATCTAGATTAAACCAATCTGGCCGATTTAGTTCACTTAATCCAATATAGCCTTCACTAGCTCCATACATTTCAAGATAATTGCAATTTAAACCTTGTGTTAATTCGTCGAATTGTGGTTTATAATGAGATAAAGCCACTCCGCCAGATAAAATCACTTTTAAGTTAGGCCATAATTTTTTGATTTCTTTTCCAGATTTAACTATCGATTCTTTCAAAAATTCTAAAATCCATGTTGGGGCACCCGTAATTAAGCGAATATCTGCTTTTTGTGCTATTCCCAATAAGAGTTCAAATTTGTCTTTCCAACTAAGTTTAATGGATTCTTTAAGAGGATAAACTTGAAAGTAATCGATCCAATTTGAGGAATTATCCGCTGTTAATGCGCTTATTTCTCCAATTTTATAGCTGAAATCATTTGTCTGAATAATTTCCAAACTTCCTGGCATTGACAGTACTTTTCCACCAAAAACACTCCAATTTTCAGTTTTCGACATGAGTTTTTTTATTACTGAAATTTGATAAGCTTTATCGTCTTTTAGTCTATCATCGGTAATTGGGATATGTTTACCTGCACCACTTGTGCCAGATGAAACGGCAAAGTTTTTAATAATCCCTGGCCAAAGTTGATTTTCAATTCCCTTTTTTGCTTCATTTATATACGGAAGATGACTTTCAAACGATTGAGGAGGAACTAGCGTCTGAAATTCTTTTATTGATTTAATTGATGAAAAATGATTGGCTTTACCAAATGCCGTATTCTCTGCTTTTTTTAACAGTTGTAGGAGTATTTTTTCTTGATTTCCGGCATTTTTGATCATATTCACCATGTTTTCACTATTCAATCAAAATACTGATTTACTATGTTTCTTGTAAATAAATGAACATTTTTTACACACCGAAAGATTTGGAGTTTGTTTATTTATTGAGATGTTAGATGCTAGTTGACTTCAACAATAAAAACATATTTACTTACTCAACTTTCGGACTTCGTTTCTATAAAAAAGGCAGCGGTTTTCGCAAAGAAACGGTCATCCCGTGCACTGACACGGGATCTCTGTCCAATATCATTTTACGCAACAATCACTTTTTCTTTGAATAGATTGGTTCTTAAGCTGAGATGCTGGGTCGAAGCCCAGCATGACCATATAACATCTCTATGAACTTAGCTCAATATGATGTGAATAAGCTCTTGTTTTCATTAATTATGCTACATAAAACCGTTAACAAAATAATTCACTTTACAAAATGTCAAAGTCCGAAAGTTGAGTTACTTACTGAATAACTAAAACAATCCAATACTTAGCTCTTTCGATTAGTAGAAATCACGTTTAACTTTTCCGAAATTGATTTTTTAACAGAGGATAAAAGCTTAAAAACCTATTCGCTTCAAAGAACTTTCAAGTATTTCAGCTAAAAATTTAATATAAGTCTTTGATTCCAATTCAGCTAAAACTGCAAATGTATTATCTATTGCAAAGGTTGGTAGCGGATTTATCTCTAAAAAGTTAGGAATTCCATTTTCAGCACATTTAAAATCAAGTCTGGCAAAATCTTTTATTTCAAGCTCATCACAGAGAATTTGAGAAAACTGATTTATCGTTTCTTCCATTTCGGAATGCAAACTATGGCTTAATTCATAATCATCAACTAACATACCTTTTTGTTCTAGTGCGTGAATTCCAATTCGTGAAACCGGGTCAATTCCTCTTTCAAGTGCATTATGAGGTTTTAATGGAAAACCTAACATGGCCGTTGTGTATTCTGCACCAATCAGAAGTTTTTCAATGAGTATATCTTGTTTGTACATTTCCCATTGTCTGTTCAGTTCAAGTTCTAATTCAACTTTGTTTTTGACTATTGAGTTTAATGTTATGCCTTTTGCAGTTCCTTCATAGCGAGGTTTTAGCAAAACAGGATAAAAATCAATTTCTGGAATTGCTCTTGTAGATAAGCTGGCTACTTTCCATTTTGCTGTTGGAATCCCTAATTGAGCAGCTATTTTCTTTGTTAGATGTTTGTCTAAGCTGATACTTAGACTTAAGGCGTCACTTCCCAAACAGGGAATTCCATACAATTCGCATAAAACTGGAGTCCATCCTTCCCTATTTCTTGTTCCAAACCCTTCCCCAATATTCCAAATTACATCTACGGATGGTCTTTTTTGAGATAAAATTAACGGTCCGCCAATTTTAACCGCTTTATGTCCCAAATACTCGATGGCTTCTTGCATAGCCAAAATCGTTGAATCGGGTTCAAATTCTGCAAATTGATCTGCTGAAGTTTTTGGAACCGAATTGTATTCCTCAATTTTGTCATATACAATTCCTATGTGCAACATGCTTTTTACCAATCTATTAATCTGAGTTCGGGATTAGGTTTATTACAATAATTTTAATCAAAAATTTGAATACGCATTGAAGGAACTGCATTTGCTTTTTGTGCAATCATTAATTAAAGACCAAACTTGGCAGAGATGCTGTGACAGAGCCCAGCATGACAAAATTTATTATTACCTGTGTTATGGTTATTTCTTATCCCGAACTCAGGTTATTACTAGAATAAAACAGATCTGCTTTCAAACGCTCTTGAAAGTGTTGCTTCATCTATAAATTCCAATTCTGAACCTAAAGGAATCCCTTGTGCAATTCTGGTAATTTTTATTTCAAATGGTCTAACTAATTTTTGAATATAGAATGAAGTTGCTTCGCCTTCAGCATCTGGATTTAGCGCTAAAATGAGTTCTTGAACTTCTCCATTTCCCACTCTTCTCACTAATTCTTTTAGCCGAATTTGATCGGGGCCGACATTTTCCATTGGTGAAATAACACCACCTAAAACGTGATATCGACCTTTAAATTCATTGGTACGTTCAACGGCATACACATCTTTTACATCTTCAACCACACAAACTTGACCTGTATTTCTTTTTGGATTTGCACAAACCGGACAAGGATCACGATCTGATATAATCTGACAAACAGCACAAGTAGTTGTAGATTTTTTCAAATGAACCAAAGCCTCAGCTAGCTTAAACACTTCACCTTCATCTTTTTTAAGAAGATGCATAGCAATACGTTGCGCTGATTTCCTTCCCATTCCAGGAAGTTTAGCTAATTCTTCAATCGTGCGCTCAAGAGCTTCCGAAATCAATTGCATGAATTGCGTTTATCCTATTAATTATAAACCAAGTTTACTTAAATCGAAGCCTGGCATTAGATTTTTAGTCATATCGCCTAAAGAATTTTTTGAACTTTCATCAACTTCAGATTGAGCTTTATTTATGGCTGCCGCAACAATATCGCCTAATAGTTCTAAGTCGTCTAAAGCAATTAAGTCTTTGTTAAAACTTATAGTTAAGACTTGTTTTAAACCATTTACTTTAACATGAACCATTCCACCGCCAGCTTCAGCAGTAAAAGTTTGTTTTGCTAACTGATCTTTCATTTCAGTTGCTTTTTGTTGCATTTCTTGAACTTTTCCGAATAAATCGGCCATATTTCCAAACATAGGATTTCTTTTTTGTATTGATGTTTTAATATTTCGTAAAGAAGTCTCTCAGAACACGATTCTTTACCATTTATTGTTGAGTTTACTCAGAAAATTATTTTCAGTTTAATTATTGAGTGTACTCCGAAAAGTAGTTTTTAGCAAACTACTCGTTGAATTCGTAGGATTTAGAAGGGTGAAAATTGAAAGTATCGACTTTTTGGAGTGGACTCATTATTCAAATTTACATGCGATAATACATGGAATAAACTGAAAACTTAACTTTTGGTTGTACACTCATAGTTTTACAGCTCCTCATCATTCAAATGCAGAAAATCAGATATTATAATCTAATTCTGCGCCAAACAACTCAACTACTGCTCTTAAAACAGGATCTTTTTCTTGAAGTTTTTTGAATCGTTCAAAAGGATCATTAGAACGGTGAACAGCTTCAGCTTTCACTAAACGTGAATCAACCTGCACACGTTGACCAATACATTCTGATAGAACTCTTGCAATATCTAGTTTATTGGATTCAATAATTTCTGCTGTGAAATCATCACTTACTTCAAGAACGACTGTATTTTCTTTAATATCAATAGGTCTTGTTCTTTTGATGATTAAATGAAAAGTAGCTTGTAACTCAGTTTGAGTTCTTTGTAAAAACTCTCCCCAATTTTTCGTTATCAAATGAAGAGGAACAGGCGCTTTTGAAGAATTGTTATTTAGATCTTCTTCTTTCTTTGCTTCTGTTTTTAAAGCATTTGCTCCATCAATTACAATTTCAACATTTCCAGTCTGCAAGAGTTCTGGCTTTGGAACTACACTTAAATGACCACTTATAATCGGATTTGCTGCAACTGAATTTTTCAAACCCGGCATTCCTGGTTTTGCGGGGCTGCTTTGTTGCAATTTTTTTCGATAAGAATCTAAATAAGAATCCGAACTTGTTGAACTTGCACTTGTTGTAGTTTTTGTTGGACTTGGCTCAATTCCACTTGTACTTGAAGACTGACCCAGACTAATCACAGTTCCACTTCTTAAAGCACGAATTTCTTGAAGCAAGTATTTTAAACCATCTAAACGCTCCATTTTCACCAATTTCAACAATGTAATTTCGAAATGAATTCTAGGTTGATGCGCATCTTTAATACTTAATTGCCCTTCAGAGCTTAAATGAAGCAGGCGAAGTAAATCATCTGCACTAAACTCTTTAGCTATTTCTACATATTTCCGTTTTGTATCGTCTGAGGCTTCAATTAAGCGAATATTTTTGGGGTCTTTTGCAAAAAAAACATTTCGAAAATGTTCGGTTAGACTTACTAAAAACTCTTGAATATCATGACCTTCCTGCATCAAATCGTCGATTAGTTGCATTGCCGAGGTAGAGTCATGTTTTAAAATAAATTGTGTTAATTCAAAAAGGCTATCAGTCCCTACAACATTAAGCGCCTGCAATAATTCATGGTAAGTTATTGAATTTCCACAAAAAGCAATGGCTTGATCCATAAGACCAAGAGCGTCACGTAATGCTCCATCCGCTTTTTTAGCAATTACGTGTAAGGATTCATTATCTATTAGAATGTTCTCATCTGATGCAATTTTTTCTAAACGAGAAACAATTTCTTCAATTTTAATTCTTTTGAAATCAAATCGCTGTACACGAGATAAAATAGTTGCTAAAACTTTGTGCGGTTCTGTAGTCGCAAAAATGAAAATAACGTGAGGAGGTGGTTCTTCCAATGTTTTAAGCAAAGCATTAAAAGCTTGCTTAGTTAGCATGTGAACCTCATCAATAATATAGATTTTGTATTTACCGCTTTGTGGAGGAACCCGAACTGTTTCGCGAATGCGATGAACATCTTCCACTTTATTGTTCGAAGCCGCATCAATTTCGATGATATTTAAGGTATTACTTAGGGCTTCCCCATCAATGGAATCATCAACTTCGTTAATTTTTCTAGCTAAAACACGCGCCATTGTAGTTTTACCAACTCCTCTTGGCCCACAAAACATATAGGCATGAGCTAATCGGTCTTGTTCAATTGCATTTTTTAAGGTGTTACTCACATGTTCTTGTGAAACGATGTCATCAAAATGAATCGGTCTGTATTTTCGAGTTAAGGCGCGGTATTCTCCGGACATAAAAAATATTTCCTAAAAATAAATTGCAGGTGTTACAATGTTGAGCTAAGAATAATAAAATCAAACAATTCTTTTATTACCCTTTGTAAAGCACTTTTTCAAATCTAACTATATACTTGTTTTTTAGCTACTTAAAACGCTATAAAACAAAGCCACAATTTGATTTATTGCCATTGATTAATACTACGAGAAGGTACAGAATTCATGCTTCATGTGTAAACATAAATTCTAGAATGAGCCAAATCAAAAAATATTTTAAAAAAATGCATTTTTTTGGGAAGAATTTTCGGTTTCAAGCGTCTCTATAATGAACCTAACAAAATAATTATGCTAATGCTATTGGGGATATGGGGATATCATTAGCAATAATAATTACATACACACGATCACTACTGAGTGAAACACACACCTAGAATCAAAAAGGGCAGTTTGAATGACTGCCCTTTTTTTATTTCAAAATTTAAACTTACTCTATAAACCGGTGTGCGGTAAAAGAATTGTTTCACGGTTGTAGCATCTTTTAAGAATGAAAAAGTGAAACTATCTGAAAAACCATAAAATGCGATCTCGAATTTAGCTCCCAATTCGGCAAAGATTTCTCTGCGAAGTTCTTTGAATCACATATCACATCTTGAGACTTTGAGAGTGTCACTGATACCGAAGCCAATTGACGAAATATATTTGTACACATTTCCATATTTCTTTCTTATCCAGAAATCAAGTTATAAGAGAAATTAAATGAAATAATTGGCAATTATGAACGAGTTGATATTTGAAAACCTAGAAATTCGCCTTTTTTAGTCTGCTCAAAATTTAAACTTTCTCACATTATAGGTAAATGTAACTAACACATATTGCTGAATAATTTGGGTTTGAGAATCCTCAATGTACGTCTCAGTAATAGTTCTATTCACACTTCTGTTTTCTTTCAAGATGTCGAAGAGACTTATACTTATCTCACCTGCTTTTCTCGGCAGAAATTTATACCCAATTCGAGCATTCCATAGTGCGAAATCTTGATTAAATCCATCTCCCAATCCATTGTAATGACTATAATTAATGTCGCTTGCTAAAACTAAAGATTCCCAAAGTAGCAATTGAATTTTTCCACCTGCTAAACCATTGAAAAACGCAGAATTCAATTCTGGTTGAATTTTATTCTTAGCTGTTACATAGTTTCCGGTGTAACTCAGCGTAAAATCGACGTTTTTACTAATATTACTTGCAATAACTAATCCTGCATTATAAGAATAAGAACTTGTTGAATTCGCAACTTCATTGATAATTGATGGTGTTTCACCGTAAGTAAAACCTGTATTCAAATTTACTGTGCTTTTAAACCATGTTGACGGACTCGAAAGTGTTGCAAAACTTCTCAAATTAAGATAACCATCAAGATTGACAGGTTTTGAATATTGCATTCCAGGTTGAAGAGTCAGTCCGTTTTCTAAGACAGTTGGTGAACGTGCAATAAGAGTTGAAGTACCCAAATACGAATTACTTAGACTTCCATTAGCAAATAAAAACAAAGATTTACCAGATTTGGGATTTGTTGAATTCACACGAACAAATAAAGAATGTGTTAATTGTTGATTCAATTGATCATTTCCAGAACTTAGAAATAATGGATTTGAGTTATTTATAACAGGCTGTAGTTGACTAACAGAAGGTAAATTAGTCGAGGTTCTATAAAATAAGCGAAGGTTCAATAGAGGACTGGTAGAATATCTAAACATAGCAAATGGCAACACATTGAAAAACTTTTTATCAATATCTACTTCTGATGGAAATTGTTGAGTTCCACTTAAATTGGCAAATTGAAGGTTTAAATTAACCATAGCATTAATACCACGTGATGGTTGCCATCGTAAACCTATTCCACCTCTTTGAGTGAATGTTGTATTATCGAATGAACTAGATAAATCATTTTGAAGCTCATCGTAAGCACCGGAAATAGGGTTTTTAAAATTTGTGTATTGATCGGAGTTACTTAGTGAATAAGACGGATTATAAGAAAACATCAATTGCATTTCTTCAGTTAATGGCTCCGTATAATTACTCGATACGCTAAAATTATACGTATCCGATTTTGTATCAGAAAGTTGATCTGTAACTAATGAAGTATCTGATGGGAAAAACGTATCATTTTGAGAAAACAAATCAGCATTCGCATTTCTTGTATTTATGGTTTGTCTAAAATCTAGCGAAAGTGTTCTTCTAGGTTTTTCAAAACGATGTCTCCATAAAATGGAATTATTAAACGATAAAGCATTAGTATTTGACTTCGTTGCATTTGTTTGATTATTCAACACTGATTGTTCATCAAAAAGAGTTATTCCATTTAGTTGTGAAGATGATGAATTATCTTGATAACTCAATCTTGGTGAAAAAATGAAGGAATTATACTCATCAAAAGTGTATTCACCACGAAGTGAAATACGGTGATTATAATTATCGCTATTTCCAATTGAACCTTCATTATAAAACTGATTTGAACCAGATTGGAGTAATATTTCTCTAGATGTAGTTTGATTGGTTGTATTTCCAGTTCCATTAAAGAAATAACTGGAGTTCAAATTGAATTTTTCAGCCCATTTATTAGAGTAATTAATTCCAAAAGATGATGTTGAGTTTATTCCAGCATTTTGGCCAATCATAAAATCGTTAGGATTCGCCCCTGAACTTCCTCCTCGTCTGCCACCTCCTCTTTTACCAGAACCTCCTCCTTGTGCTGATTGTGCAACACCTGCTAAATCTTCACTCGAAAAATTTTGCTGATTTATGTTATTACTCAAACCAACAATAGTTACTCGCTCATTTCCATCAAAAAAATTGATATTCCCCCCAACTTGGTAACGACCTTGTGTACCATAAGCTCCGAACAATCTTCCAAACATTCCATTTCGTAAACGCCCATTTGTTACAATATTGATGGTTTTTTCGGTATTTCCATCATTAAAACCGGTAAACTGAGATTGATCTGATTGACGATCAAAAATCTGAATTTGGGAAATCACTTCTGCAGGAAGACTTTTTAAAGCTAGCGATGGATCATCACCAAAAAACTCTTGACCATCAACTAATACTCGTTTGACTTGTTCACCTTGTGCTTCAAGTTGACCATTTTTTGTTACAACACCAGGCATTTTAGTAATTAAATCTTGAGCGTTAGCATCCAGATTAACTTTAAACGCGGCTGCATTGTATTGAGCCGTGTCGCCTTTCATCTCAACACGAGTTTGAACACCGGTCACTTTTATTTCTTCCATTTGTTCAATAGCTGGACTTATTTCAAAGAGTTGGAGTACATCAAGATTTTTGAGTTCAATAATCTTTGAATATGTTTGATACCCAACAAAACTAATTCTCAAGTTAACTGACATTCCTTCACGAATTCTCGGAAAAGAAAATAGTCCATCAGCGTCGGTAATTACGCCAATTTTTCGAGTAGTATCTCGTTGAAAAACCAATACAACATTGGCTCCTGATAGCGATTCTTTATTTTGCGCATCAATGATTTTGCCATTAAATGGTTTCCCTTGAAAACCTCCAGGTTGAGCAAATAAATTACTAGTTAAGGAAAAAAAAAGACACAAAAAAACAGCAGTCAATCTCAATTTCATATTCTATCACTAAGTTCAACCAAAGATGATGACAATAAAAGATAATACCTTTGGTGCTTAACTTTCTTTTACAGAAGACGACGTCTTTGATCTTCTAACTCAGATTATTTACAAATCAGCTCTAATTTTTAATGAAATGCAGTGTTACCAAAACTTCAGCATCGATACTTAGTAACTCAAATTCGGACTTCGTTTCTACAAAAAATGCTGTGGTTTTCGCAAAAAAACGGTCATCACGTGCCTAGACACGATTCACAAACCCACGATTGCTAGCTCTGTACATAATCTTTTTACACAACAAGCACTTTTTTTGAATAATTTGGTTCTTTGGCAGAGATGCTAGGTCGAGGTCCAGCATGACCAAATCACATTTTCTCTAGTTTTTTCTTAATGGATGCTAAAAATTTTGCCAAAATTATAATTAAGAACTCAGGTTTCTATTAATCTCAGATTTCGAAGTTTTTGTTAATACCTCTGCACCCAATACTCTCAATATCTTAAATCGATATCTTTGATTAAGGATTTTTGAAACAAGCTAGTAGAATTTTGTACTTTTCAGGACAGATTATCAAACTCATGAAATTCGATTACGAGTAAAATCAGAGAGAAAAACCAGCATGTCATTTAGTTTACAATTCAGTGTTTCAAAACCATTGCCAGAAAACCTAGAAAATATTGATCAGGCAAAACCCTCGGAAATTTCGCTGAATGCTGAAAACTTCAAAAATTATTTCAGAACAATTACCTCGCTTCCCAATCAGATAGACGAATATCATAATGTGATTTTCAATAATCAAAAAAAGGATGGCTATTGGCTTACTACATTTTTTGATCAGCTTAGAAAGCAAGAATTACAATTAAAAGAAGAAACGAATAATCCCATAAACCGAGCCGACTCTTGGGGATTCTCAGCGGTTGAATCTATTCAAAAAAAGCTACCTGAATCTAAGCAAGAATTAAACGCTGCCGTTTTTTGGTTTCAAATTGGGCGATTTGAAGACAGTGGAATTTGGAAAGTGGATAAATTTCAAATTTCTGCCATTTTGAAACAAGAAATCGAAGATAAATTTTTGCATCTATGCCCTTCTTTCAATCAAGCAATAGTTGACGAGTCCATAAATCGCCTACCAGACATTATTGATGTGTACAGAAGCCCATCATGGGAAATTTTATACGAAAATAAAATTGAAGGTTCGAAAATTGTTAAAAAAGCGGTCGGCGTAATTCACAAATTAACGCTAAATACACTTATTGAACCTCGAAATAAAGCTATAAAAAAAGAAGTTTCTTCTGCAATCAGTCAGAATTCAGCAAAACAGTCTGAACAAAATGAATCTAAAAAACGCAGTATTCCTGCCGTTACCTTTGGTGAAATTGGCGGAATTAATGGAATTCTACAAACCATTCGGGAAGTAATTGAACTTCCACTAAAAAATCCTGCTTTATTTGATTATTTACACATTAAACCTCATAAAGGTGTTTTGTTATTTGGCCCTCCAGGTTGTGGTAAAACGATGATTGCCAAAGCAATAGCAAATGAAATTCAAGCACATTTCATTTCGGTTAAAGGCCCAGAGTTACTTAATAAATATTATGGGCAATCGGAAGAAAATTTGCGCACATTATTTGAAGAAGCATCCGAAATGCAACCTTCCATCATATTTTTTGATGAAATTGATGCCATAGCTCAAAAAAGAAGCTCTGAAGACAATCTTCGAATAGAAGCAAAATTTGTGAATCAATTACTCACCTTAATGGACGGAATTGAAGACTATGGATCAGTCTGTGTAATTGCAGCTACTAACAGACCTGAACTTTTAGACTCGGCACTTCTAAGACCTGGCCGTTTTGATTATCAATTAAATGTTCCCAAACCTGATAAAGAAGGGTGCAAAACCATTTTTGAAATCAACTCAAAAAAAATGCCCGTCCACAGTGAATTTAGTTCAGAAAAATTCGCAGCATCCTTAGAAGGACTAACTGGTGCAGAAATTGCATTCGTAGCAAGAGAAGGTGCTTATAACTGCTTGAGAAGAAATTATACTTTCGATTCAGGCAATTTCGAAAAAATGTCGGATTTAAAAGACTTCGATCACTTAAAAATCACAGAAATTGACTTTATTGAGGCATTAAAACGAATTAAAAGTTAATTTACTATTGACTTGATAAGCAAAGTCTTCTTAAATTTAGAGCCTGTCAAATAATTGACAAGATTCGGTAGCTCAGTTGGTAGAGCAACGGCCTTTTAAGCCGTGGGCCGAGGGTTCGAGTCCCTCCCGAATCACATTTCTAAAGCGACGCTAACATGTCGCTTTTTTTTTAGCGTTTATTACTGGAAAAACTATTCGTCAAAAGAGACACTACTTGATAAAAACATTTTTAAAATGTTCGTGTATTGTATAATTTTTCTTAAATGAAAAATACCGAAATAAATAAAACAAATTATGATTTAGCTCTCGAACAATTTGTTTTGTATTGGGGTGAAATGGCTTCGGCTTGGGGTATTAATAAGACAATGGCTCAAATTCATGCTTTGTTATTTGCCTCCTCAGAACCCCTTGATACAGACACTATTATGGAACAGCTATCAATAAGTCGGGGTAATGCGAATATGAATCTCCATAGCTTGTTAGATTGGAAATTAGTACATCGCATTAACTACCCAAGTGACAGAAAAGATTATTATCAAGCTGACAAAGATGTCTGGGAAACGGCTGCTAAAATAATTAGAGAACGACAACGATTAGAAATAAGTCCGATTCGAGAAAACTTGAGAGAATGTCTCCATATTCTAACTAATGAAGAGACAAAGAGTTCAAAAGAAACTGAATTTAAAGACCGAATAGATGATTTTCTAGACTTACTAGAGCTTTTTGAAGACTTTACCAACGCCATTCTGCCTTACGTTTCGCATAAAAATTTAAAATCACTACGAAAACTGGTTAATTTAGCCTTAAAACGGAATTTATTGCGAAGTAAACCCGAAGACATTTTACCTTTACCTAAAAAAAAACGATGAGTCTTGCCCCACATTTAGCCTTAGGAAAAAAAGGCGAAGATTTAGCATGTCAGCATTTAGAACAAAAAGGATATACCATCCTTGAACGAAATTATCATTTTCAAAAATCAGAAGTAGATATCGTTGCCTATTTTGGTTTTGAAATTATATTTGTTGAAGTAAAAACCAGGACCTCTTCTGCATTTGGAGAACCAGAAGACTTCGTAGATGAACAAAAGCAGAAACTCGTTTCTAGAGCAGCTGAAGCTTGGCTTTATGAGCGTAAAATGGAAGGCTCACCCATTCGTTTTGATGTTATTGCAATTAAAGCCGAAACTGAAACCTCCTTTTACATTAAACATTTTGAAAATGCATTTTAAGCACTTATCTTAGATGCAACTTAATTGCACTTAGACAATTAAAATGATTAGAATTTCAAAAAAAATAATGACTTTAGCTTGGGTTTTGTTGTTGTTTTCAACAGCAGTAACGCTTCCTTATGTTCATTACCATGAAGTTCTAAACCATAACACTCCTTTATTGGTAAAAAGTGACTCCTCTATTTGTTTTTTCAGTCACAACCCTTCCATTGAATTGACACCAAGTTTTGAACAACTTGATCAATTACCTATTCTTAATCAAAGTATTTTTTCTCTTCAAGAGTCAGTCTATCTAACAAGTATAACAGGAAATTTAGGCGATAGAGCACCGCCAATAGTAGGGTAAACATGCTTTTTCAAACACATCAAAAAAGAAAAAGTTAACACACAAAATCACAAAACTAAAAAATATCCTTAGAGACTAGTTTATTTCTGTCTTGTTTATTTCAACTGTTTTGGATTTTGTTCATGACTATGCATCACATCTACTACAAATTCAAACGATTCAATTTTCTGAATCAATCATATTCTTGTTTATTAAATACTTTATAATTATGAAATTTTTTAGATTTTTACCTCTTTTAATCGTAGTTCTGTCACTTTCAATTAGCTGCGATAACCATGCCGATCACTCCGAAAGCGATCATGCAGAACCTGTTGGCTTTTTTCTTCGTGAATCTGGAGCAACCCTAGTAACCTATCAAGGTGGAATTGTTAGTGGAGAAATTAATGTTGCAGATGGAAGCTCAACAGCTTTAATTTCTATCGCATTTATCGATGCTGATGGAGATGAATTCACGCCAGTTGGTGATGAATATTCTTTAAAACTAGAAACTAATTCTACTTTTTTTGATTTTACACAACAT
>Ga0210025_1000531_pt1 | contig 47698 bp, 45 predicted proteins | sample CryGeyme20150102_FD_183989 | JGI IMG/M metagenome (GOLD analysis project Ga0210025, IMG submission 183989) | Groundwater microbial communities from Crystal Geyser aquifers in Utah, USA - Crystal Geyser metaG 2015-0102 (SPAdes) (version 2) | ecosystem: Environmental > Aquatic > Deep subsurface >... | reverse complement strand
TTCTTTAAAGCTTAATTCTGTTTTTTGAAATGCTTTTCTTCATAAGCATCTTTTGCCAATTCGTTTATTTTAACGAATTCTAAGCTTTTATCATATACTTTTTCTTGTTGAATCTGTTTACGAACAGTTTCTAATTGTTCAGGCTGAGATTCATAAAATGACATTAACATATCTGCAGGATATCCTACTTGTGCAGCTTGTTTTTCAAAGTATGCGAGTAAATCAGATTGTTCAACTGTTATTTCTGAGCCGAATTTTGCTTCTAATTTGTCAGAAATAAAATACCATTTAGCTTCTTTAATTGCTTTAGGAGTGTATTCTTCACGGAATGGGTCAACGCTGATTTCAGTTGTTATTTTATATTGTTTCTTCAAATCTTCAACATAACGCTTAATCAACATTTCGATTAAGGTCTTTGGAACTTCAAATTCATGTTTTTCAACCAATACATCTACGAGATGATTTTTCAACATGGTATCAGCCGTTTGATCAAAATAGTCTTGAACTTTACTTTTTAAGAAAGCACGATACTCATCAATATTTTTGTGTTCGCCATTTGTGAATTTCTCGACTAAATCTTCACTGATTTCAGGTTTAACTAAAGTCTGAACTTCTTTTACTACCAATTTATACTGATGTGAGTGATCACCATGTTTAATTTCTGCATCAACTTCATCGCCAGCAACTTTGCCCAATAAAAAAGGTTTGTACTCAGCGTTTTTTGCATCGCGTAAATCCATTTCTTGATCAGGATCGATATCATTGTCAATCAAGTTTCCATCATGATCTTTTGCATGGATATCAAGAACTAAACGGTTATTTTCAGTCGCAGCTTGTTCTACAGTTGTCCATGAACCTTCTTTTTCTAAAAGAAACTCGATTTCTTTTTCAACATCTTCATCAGTTGCATCGTGAATTAATTTATCTAATTCAATATCAGCTAAGTCTGAAAGTTCAAAAGTAGGTTCTAAGCCAATTTGAATAACAGCATTCAGATTGTCATTTTCCCAAATTATTTCTTTAAAAAGAGACTCTCCAACAGGTTTGTACTCGTCTAAAATTTTATCATTGTAGATATCGAGAACGTAAGTTCTTACTTCTTCTTGTTCAATGTCTTTTCCAAAGCGTTTTCTTACTATATCTAAAGGTGCTTTACCAGGACGAAAACCTGGAATGTTCATTTGAGAACGATATTTTCTGAAAGCTTTATCGAATGTATTGGCTAATTCTTCTCTTGTTGCTGTAATTACGATTTCTTTGTCAACAGAGGAAAGTTCATTTACTGAAATATTCACGGGAGCCGCTTTTTTTTTACTTGTGATGGGGATTTATTAAAACTTTAATAGATGAACTGTATTAAATTGCAGGAATAGTACTTTTTGATTCTTACGACCTGATTACATACAAAAAAATCACGTCTCTGATACAATTCTTGCATTGTAGGAAATCGTGATTTATGTTATCCATTAAAAGTTTAATTTTGTATTTGGTACGAGAGGGGGGACTCGAACCCCCAAACCGTGAAGTACTAGATCCTAAATCTAGCGCGTCTACCAATTTCGCCACTCTCGCATTCCGAATATCAGAATTAATTCAGAACGATAAAGTTAACTATTTTTTTAGACATCGTCAATTATGCTAAACAAATTTAAAGAAGAAAAATGAATACAATTTTTGCCTATTGTACTTGTGAGAGCTCAGAGCAAGCTAAATTGATTGCTAGAGAAGTAATTTCAAAGAGATTGGCAGCATGTGCAAATATTTTACCCAAAATGACTTCCCTTTATTGGTGGGAAAATGCAATTCAACAATCTGAAGAAGTCGTTCTAATTTTGAAAACTAGAGAAGATTTGTTTGATCAACTAAATAAACTTGTCTTGAGCTTACATTCTTACAAAACGCCATGTTTAATCAGCTTACAAATTGTTTCCGGAAATCCATCCTATTTAGAATGGATTCTTACTGAAACAAGCTCACATTCAAAAAGCTCTTAACAAGAACAGCCATCGTCATGTAAAAGCCAATCTTTGAACTCATCGAAGTTTTTGCTCATCATCATTGCACGTTTTGGTTTAGTGAGAACATGTTTTTGATGTTCAGGAATTGGAGGTTCAATTCCAGTAGCTTTAAAAACCGTTTCATCAAATTTTGCGGGATGAGCACATTCCAAAAATATTCCTTGAACATTTTCATCAATCGTTTTTTTATACCATTCTAATCCAGAATAGGCTACAGCTCCATGAGGGTCTAACATATACTCATGGTTTTCCCACACTTTTTGCATTGATGCAAAAGTTGCTTCATCATCAAACCAAGTGCCTTTAACCATTTTTTTAAGCTCGTCTAAACTATGACCAAATAAATCCTGTAAGCGTTCTACATTATTTGGACTTCCAACATCCATCGCATTTGAAATTGTTGCAATTGATTTTCCTGGCTCATATTTACCTGTTTCTAGATAACGCGGAACAACATTATTAGCATTAGAAGCTGCAACAAAATGATGAATTGGCAAACCCATTTTCCATGCAACAACTCCAGCTGTTAGGTTTCCATAATTTCCACTTGGAACTGAAATTACTATCGGTTTATTATTTTTCATTAATTGCCCGACCGCATAAAAATAATAAAAGCTCTGTGGCAATAAGCGAGCAAAATTTATTGAATTTGCAGAAGTTAATCTTCGTTCTCTTTTTAAATCAGCATCGGCAAACGCTTCTTTTACTAATCGTTGACAATCATCAAAAACACCATCAATTTCTAGTGCGTTAATATTTCCGCCTAAAGTCGTTAACTGTTTTTCTTGAAAAGCACTTACTCCACCACTTGGATATAAAATAGTAACACGAATACCAGGAACATTGTAAAATCCTGATGCAACTGCACTTCCAGTATCACCAGAGGTTGCAACCAAAACATGCACTTCTTGTTCTTTATCTTCCAATAAATAGGATAAAAGACGTGCCATAAACCTAGCTCCAACATCTTTAAACGCCATTGTTGGGCCATGAAACAATTCTAAACTATAGGTATCTGGCGCAATTTCAACTAAAGGCGTTTCAAATGAAAGCGCATCATCACATATTCTCTTTAAATCTTCTTCTGGAATTTCATCAAGAATTAATTTACTTACTTCGAATCCAATTTCAGCTAAACTTAATTCAGGTAGTTTTTTGAAAAACTCTGGGCTTAGTTTATCAATGCGTTCAGGGAGATACAATCCACCATCAGATGTTAAACTTTTAGTTACGGCTAATTTTAAATCAGCAAGATTTGAGCGATCACGTGTACTATAAAACTTCATGATAATTTTAGAATTCTTTTGAAATTAGGTAAAACGAGGTGGTTCTAAATTGTATTAATCGATATGAAAGGCTTTTACACCTTCGTTATTAATCTTTGAAACGTATGAAAAAGTAGGAATTCCAATAGCTTCAAAAGTACTTTTCATAGCTTCAGCAACTTTTTCTGCTGTTTCGATAGAATCATTCAGGGTAAAAATGGATGGTCCTGAACCAGAAATGGAACAACCTAAAGCACCGGCGTTTAATGCCGCTTCTTTAACTTCTTTAAAACCAGGAATTAAAATACTTCTGATTGGTTCAATAATTACATCATTTAAAGATCTGCCAATTAATCCAATATCATTTTTCATTAATCCGGCAATAAGTCCTGCTGTATTTCCCCATTGCTGAATTGCGTCTTTTAACAACACTTCTTTCCTAAGAATAGCGCGAGCGTCTTCTGTTCTCACTTCAATTTGAGGATGAACTATAGCTGCGCATAAACATTCAGGGGTATCAATTTTAACAACATCTAGTGGATTGTAACTTCTTACTAGAATAAACCCTCCAAGTAAAGCTGGGCCTACATTATCTGCGTGAGCTACTCCACTTGCTACTCGCTCACCTTCCATGCAAAAACGAAGTAAATCTTTACGCTTTAAAGGCTCACCTAATAATTGATTTGCTCCAAAAACACCTGCAACTGCACTTGCTGCACTTGAACCAATTCCAGAACCAGGTTTAATTTTTGTTTTAAAAATTAAATCGAATCCACAATCGGGTTTAACATGAGCTAAATAGGTTTGTAAAGCTATTCCACAGGTATTATTCTGTGGTTCCAATGGCATTGAAGGGAAAGTTCCGGTTTCATTGAAAATCCGAACTCCTTTTTCTTTTGTTTTCCTTACAATAATTTCATCGAATGGATTATTTAAGGCAAATCCCATTATATCAAAACCAGCTGCAACATTGGCTACTGTTGCAGGCGATTGTACAAGTAATTGTTCAGACATTTTATGAATGCGGATTAAGGAGTATTGATTATTCTTACAATATCAGCAAAAACACCTGCAGCAGTTACTTCAGCACCTGCGCCAGGTCCTTTTACTGTTAGTGGATTATTTTTATATCGTGATGATGTGAACTTGATCATATTATCACTTCCTTCTAATGAATAAAATGGATGAGATGGTGGAATTTCTTTTACCCCAGTTGATACTTTACCATTTTCAATAGTCGCGACATATCTTAAACAGTTACCTGCAGCTTTTGCTTTTGAGATCATTTCTGCATAACGACCATCTTCATATTTTTCTAGATTTTGCCAAAACTCATCCATCGTTTCAGAAGCTTGAGTTTCAGAAGACATTAAGTTTTCGATACTAACATCAGATAATTCTAATTGATGTCCAATTTCACGACTTAGAATTAACACTTTACGACCAACATCCATTCCGTTTAAATCTAGCCTTGGGTCTGGTTCGGTAAAACCTAAATCTTTTGCCTCTTTTACTACTTTTGAAAATGGTTTTTCCTCAGAAATTGAGCTAAATAAATAATTTAGTGTACCAGAAAGAATGGCTTCAATGCGAAGAATTTTGTCTCCACTATGAATCATATCTTTTAAGGTGCTAATAATTGGAAGCCCTGCACCAACATTGGTTTCATACAGGAAGTACACATTTTTTTTCAATGCCAATTGTTGAAGTTTTAAATAATGTTTGAATGTGCCAGAATTAGCAATTTTATTCGGTGTAACAACATTAATATTGGCATCCAAAATATCAGCGTAGGTTGCTGCAACAGTTGCATTTGCTGTATTGTCAACAAATACTGCGTTTCGCATATTTTGCTCTTTCATTTTTTGAATGAATTCATTCAAATTTGCTCTTGAACCATGTAAATCGAGTTCTTCACGCCAATTTCCTAAAGAAATTCCATCCTCATTAAACCACATGCGTTTAGAGTTTGCCAAACCAACTAAACGAACATCAATATTGGTTTGATTACTCAAATAATCCATTTGTTCATTTATTTGAGTTAATAAAGTTTTGCCTATTGTGCCTGTGCCAACAACATATAGATTTAAGCGTTTCTTTTTGTCTAAGAAAAAGGCTTCATGAATAGCATTTAGTCCCTTTCTGACATGAAATTTCTCAATAACTACAGAAATATTTAATTCTGATGCTCCTTGAGCCGTACAAACAACACTAATTCCATTTCTACCTAAAGCTTCAAACAAGCGTGCTGAAATTCCAGGTGTGTTTTTCATATTTTCGCCAACAACCGCTATTATACTTAATTCTTTATCCACTCGAATTGGATCTACGAGATTAAGTTTTCGCTCTAATGCAAATTCTTTCTCAAGAATTTCTTTTGATTTTGACGCTTCTTTGGGCAATACCGCAAAAGTTATATTATGCTCTGATGAGCCTTGAGTAATTAAAATAACATTTATTTTTTCTTGGGCTAAGGCTCTAAAAACACGCATTGCTACCCCAGAAACACCAACCAAGCCAGATCCTTCAACAGTTAATAGGCAAATGTCATCAATTGAAGAAATTCCTCTAATTGAAGATGTATTATCATCAACTGAATCTTTTATTAGGGTTCCAAATGAACTCGGGTTGAATGTATTTTTTATTGCAATTGGAATTTTTTTAGCCATTGCAGGAACAATTGTTGGTGGATAAATCACTTTTGCTCCAAAATGGGAAAGCTCCATTGCTTCTGAATAAGAAACATGTTCAACAGGAAAAGCTTTTGATACTTTTCTAGGGTCGGCTGTCATCATTCCATCAACATCTGTCCAAATTTCTAATATCGAAGAATTTAGTGCAGCTGCTAAAATGGACGCCGTATAATCTGATCCACCTCTTCCAAGTGTAGTTGTTTTGTTTTCAGCGTTACTTGCTATAAAACCGGGAATAATGTGCAGTCCTTTATGAGATGAAAACCATTGTGTGATTAATGCGTTTGTTGTATCAAAATCAACAAGGGCATTATTGTAATTACTATCTGTTTTAATTATTTGCCGAGCATCTAAATGGGTTACATCAAAACCTCTTTCTTTAAATGCTTCGTAAATAATGTATGATGATAATCGTTCACCAAAACTTTGAACGATATCTAACGTTCTTGGTGAAACCTCACCAACTAAAGACATTCCTCTTAATAAATCTTCAAGCTCATTGAGTTGAATTTTTACTTTTGCCACTACTGAACTCTGTCTATTAACCGTAATAAGCGCTTTAATGACATCTAAATGTCGTGTTTCAATCTCAGTTAAAAGTGTTTTATACGAGTCTTGCCCATTTTCGGCAAGTGCTGCCGCTTCAATTAGTTGATTGGTTATTCCTCCAAGTGCAGAAACAACAACAACCGCTTGTCGTGAGTCTCTATTTGATACAATATCAATTACGCGGGATATATTTTTTGCATCTTTAACAGATGTACCGCCAAACTTAAGTACGTCCATGTTTATAAATTCAGATTTTTTGCTTAAAAATTGAGTTAAGTCTATGTGGTTGATTTAATTTGATAAGATACTATTCTCGAAGTGATTTTCTGCAATCATATTAAATTGAATGGTAAATTACTTAAAGAAAATGAAAGAATGTAAAAAATAGCCTTTCCAATTAAATTAAATACCTTCAGCTTTCATTTCTGTATTCAAGAAAAGAGCAAACGGCTTAATTCTCAATAGTTTTAGTTATTTTTACTAATTGTGATTGTATCTCGATTTTTTAAATCTATCGTGAATTGTTTAATTGGAGTTTATGGAAAACAGTGCGAATCTTGAAGCTTATTTTGAACTGGTGCGTCAAGGAATTATTGGTAACGATGCCGAGTTTAACAGTCCTTATGGAAAACAAAAAATCATTTATGCTGATTGGATTGCTAGTGGTCGCCTTTTTGGCCCCATTGAAAACCGCCTTTCCAAGATTATTGGCCCCTATGTAGCGAATACACATACTGAAACTACATTTACGGGAAGTAGCATGACCCATGCTTATCACCATGCTATCCAATTTATTAAGAAACATGTTGGAGCCTACGAATCAGATGTTTTAATCTCAACTGGTTCTGGAATGACAGGCGTAGTTAACAAACTTCAACGCATGCTTGGGCTTCGAATTCATGAACGTTTTACTGAACGAATTGATTTACAAGATGACGAAAGACCAATTGTGTTTATTACCCACATGGAACATCATTCAAACCAAACAACATGGTTAGAAACGATAGCTGATGTCGAAATCATAAATCCGACCGAAGACGGACTTGTGGATCTCAATCATTTTTCAGAATTATTAGAGAAGTACAAAAACAGACCACTTAAAATAGCTGCCATTACTTCATGTTCGAACGTTACGGGAGTTTTTGCGCCTTATTTTGAAATAGCTCGAATGATTCACGATTATAATGGATTATGTTTTGTCGATTTTGCCTGTTCTGCTCCTTATATCGACATTGTAATGAGACCCGAAGATCCAAAAGAACATTTAGATGCGATTTATTTTTCACCACACAAATTTCTAGGAGGTCCCGGATCTAGTGGTATTCTTGTTTTTGATCCTAAATTATATACCAATAAAATTCCCGATAATCCTGGCGGAGGAACAGTTGAATGGACAAATCCTTGGGGAGAACATCGATACATAGACGACATTGAGTCGAGAGAAGATGGAGGAACACCCGGATTTATGCAAACAATACGTGCCGCATTTTCCATGCAACTAAAGGAAGAAATTGGAACAAAAGCTATTCTTGATAGAGAACATGAATTAATCGATTTAGTTTGGGATAAGTTAAAATCTACTCCAAAACTGCATTTATTAGCAGAGAATATTAAAGATCGTTTAGCTGTTCTATCATTTTATGCTGAAGACATTCACTATAATTTAATCGTTAAACTTTTGAATGATCGATTTGGTGTCCAAGTTCGGGGAGGTTGTTCTTGCGCAGGAACGTATGGCCACTATTTATTACACGTCCGCCCAGAATTTTCAAAAATGATAACTGAAAAAATTGATACTGGCGACCGCTCTATGAAACCAGGTTGGGTTCGATTTTCTTTGCATCCATCAATGACGAATGAAGAAGCTTTAAACGCTGTACATGCTATTCAACAAGTTATTGAGCATGCAGATGAATGGGTAAACGATTATGAATATGATGGAACAAAAAATGAATTTTTCCACAAATCAGGTTCAAACGAAATAACAACTTGCGTTTCCTCTTGGTTTATACCACTAACAGGTTTATAAGAATTCTAAATCTAGTTGAGTAAGCCAATAAGCGTTCCTGATTTTGGCTCAAGATTCCCTATATTTCAACGATTTTATATAGTGAAGTACAAGTTTTCTGAATTTGTCTTCCAACCTCATTTTTCACATCCTTTTATTTCACCTTAAATCCATCATGGAAAAAAAAGCTTTCACCTATAAAGATTCCGGTGTTGATGTTAAAGCCGGCGAAGAATTAGTCGACTCTATTAAAGAAATGATAAAAGAGACACATAATGTCTCCGTTTTATCAAATATCGGAGGATTTGGAGGATTATTTAGGCCAAATTTTACTCAATATAAAGATCCTGTTTTAGTAAGTTCTGTTGATGGAGTTGGTACAAAACTTATCGTGGCTTTCAAAAAAGGAGTTTACAATACAGTCGGTCAGGATTTAGTAAATCACTGTGTGAACGATATTGCCGTTTGTGGCGCTGAACCTCTCTTCTTTTTAGATTATTTCTCAACTGGAAGATTAAATCAAGCTGTTGCTAAAGAAGTTATTAAAGGTTTTACGATAGCTTGTAGAGAAAACGAATGTGCCTTGATTGGTGGCGAAACAGCAGAAATGCCAGACATTTACAGTGATGGTGAATTTGATTTAGCCGGAACAATTGTTGGGGTTGTCGACAAAGAATCTATTTATGATGGTTCAAAAGTTAATGAAGGTGACGTTTTAATAGGTTTTTCAAGCACCGGCCTTCATACAAACGGATATTCACTTGCAAGAAAAGTATTGTTCTCAAAATATGAAGTAAATGAATTTGTTGAAGAATTAGGAACAGATGTTGGATCTGCACTTTTAGCTGTTCATAAATCTTACCTTCCTATTATTAGAGGACTTAAAAAAATTAGTGGTGTTCATGCTTTTTCACATATCACAGGTGGCGGAATTATTGGAAATACCAAAAGAGTTGTTCCTGCACCGTTAAAAATTGATATTTATTGGAATTCATGGGAAAGACCTGCACTTTTTAAATTGATAGCCGAAGTTGGAAATATTCAAGAAGAAGACCAACGTGAAGCGTTTAATTTAGGAATCGGTCTAATTGTTATTGTAAGTGCGGAAGACAAAAAGAAAGTACTTGATTGGGCGAATGAGTCCGGTGAAAAAGCTTATGAAATTGGAAAAATTGTAACTCATTAAATTGGAGAATTATGCCTAAAGTTCATCTCTTAAAAATTGCCCACGGTAGAAGTGGAGACAAAGGAAATGCTAGTAATGTCGGAATTATTGCTCGCCATGCAGATATTTATCCTTTTTTAAAAGAAACGCTAACTTCAGAATGTGTTAAAGAACACATGAAACACGTTTGTAAAGGTGATGTTGAGCGATTTGAACTACCTAATTTAGGAGCGCTCAATTTCTTGTTGAACGGAAGTCTTGGTGGTGGCGGTACCGTTTCTCTTAAACTAGACGCTCAGGGTAAAACTCATGCTTCTCAAGTTTTAAAAATGATGGTTGATGTTCCTCAAGAATTACTCGATTTGGTTTGATTAATTATTTGAATAAATGATTAACAAAACGGCACTTTATGATTTTTACGAAGGGGTTTTAGCTTACGACGAAGCTCGGATAAGCAAAGCGTTTGCTCACTTAAGCAATCAACTGATTGGCTACCTTAGGGTTACAATGAAAGCGGACTTAGTTGACTGTGAAGATATTATTCAAAATGTATTTTTAAAAACAGTAAATATTATTCGTGACGGAGCTATTAATGAACCCGAAAAAATTGGTTCGTATTTAATCACTGCATCACGCAATCAATATTTCTCATTTAAAAGGAAAATTCAATTAGAAGAACTCGATCAAAGCACAGAATATTTTGCTTCTTTATCGGAACAAATTGATTTGTTAGTTGAAAACGAAAAATATGAAGCCCTCCGAGACTGCGTTGACGAATTAGATAAAGAGAATAAAAGTTTTATTAAGTATTGGCTTAGCAAACCCGACGAAAAAGCAGAAAAAGTAGCCGAATACTTTAAAATGAAAGTTAATACCGTGTTCACAAAGAAGCATAGAATCATTAAAATTCTGGCAAATTGCGTTTCTGGAAAAATAAATTAAAAAAAATCAAAAAATCTTGTAAGGTTTTGAACTTTCAAGCGTCTCTAGGTTATACCTTAACCTAAAATAAATAGTATGACAGAAAAACATCAGATTATTGTAGATAAATGGTTAGCTGAAACTGCAAGCTTTGAAGAAACTCAGTGGCTTTGGGCAGAAACTCTAACAGATGCCGAATTATTGGAATACATGAAAACCGTTGCAGGTGCTAAAAAAGTGCTCGATGAACAAAAATCTCATCTTTCTCAAAAAGGTGCTACGGTTTCAAGTTTAAAATATTGGTACACTGCAGCTGCTGTTGTTTTATTCAGCGTTGTTATTGGTTTGTTACTAAAAATAGAACGCGATCCATATCTAGTAGGATTAACTTCTGTTGATTTATTAGAACTTCAAGCGCCAAATATTACTCGCTCAGATAATTCTAACTTGACTTCAATGGATTCATTATTAAATCTAGGCTTAAAAGCTACTATAGAAGGAAAAAAGAAAAGAGCAATAGAAACTTTTTCAAAACTAATTGAACTTTATCCCGATTCTTATTCAGCAGGTCTTGCAAGTTTTAACTTGGGTATTGTTTTCTTTAATGATGGAAAATTTGAAAACGCACTCGAATCTTTCGATAAAGCAATTTTGATTTTAGAGCCTGTGGATGACAATGCTACTGAGAAAGCAATGTGGTTTAAAACTCATGCTCTTATTAATCTAAAACGCATGGAAGAAGCTCGTGATATGGCAGCTTGGGTCTACCATAAAGATGGTATTTTTCGAAAAAAAGCTTTATTACTCGCAAAGAAAATTGAGCAAAACATGAAATACAAAAAGTTTGATCCTGATTTTGAATACGAAGAAAAATAAATTCTTCAAACTGATTTAATAGTGAATCTTTGTATCTCGTAGCATTGTTCTATTAGCTAACTTATAGGCTTCATTAAAACGTACTTCATGTCAAAAAAAAGCGATTCTTCATCTTCTTCTATTTCATTTGATCGACCTATTATCATAAGAGGAGCTCGTGTTCACAATCTTAAGAACATAGATGTAACTATTCCCAGAAATTCTTTAACTGTTATTACTGGAGTTAGTGGTTCTGGAAAATCATCGCTGGCATTCGATACGCTTTATGCTGAGGGTCAACGTAGATATGTTGAAAGTCTTTCAAGTTATGCTAGACAATTTTTGGAGAGGATGGATAAACCTGATGTTGATTTCATGCAAGGAATCTCTCCAGCCATGGCCATTCAACAAAAAAATTCAACTACAAATCCCCGCTCAACAGTTGGAACTTCTACTGAAATTTACGACTACCTTCGATTGCTTTTTGCACGAATTGGAAAAACAATAAGCCCCATTTCTGGTGAACAAGTTACCAAAGACACTCCAGAATCAACGGTTAATTCGGTTTTAGCATTTCCTGAAAAAACACGTTTTTACGTTCTTTTTGCTATACCAAGTCACGAAAATTCCAAAATAGCTGATGAACTCCAAGTTTTACGCGAAAAGGGATTTACCCGTTTATTGCATATTGATTCCGAAGAAATAACAGATATTTCCGAAGCCGAAAAAAATGTTAAAGCTATATCTCAGAAGAAACAATATGTTTTAGTTGATCGACTTGCTGTTCAAACTGACAACGACACGCAAACTCGAATTACCGATTCAATTGAATTGGCCTTCAAAGAAGGAAATGGTCGATGCTACATCAAACTTAGAGGTGGTGACTTTTTAAGTTTTTCAGAATTATTTGAGCGTGATGGAATGGAGTTCACCGAACCTAGCCCTCAAATGTTTTCATTTAATAATCCCTACGGCGCCTGTTCAACTTGTGAAGGTTTTGGTAAAATTGCAGGAATCGATGAAGATCTGGTCATTTCAGATCCAGGTTTAAGTATTCGTGGCGGATGCATTGCGCCATTTCAATCGCCTAAATTCAGTACAAATCTCAAAGATCTTGTCAAAGTTTGCGCACGATTAAATATCCCTATTGATGTTCCTTATATCCGCCTTTCTAAAGACATCAAGAAAATAATTTGGAATGGGAAAGACGAATATATTGGGATCAATAAATTCTTCGATAATATTAAAGATGAGTTTTATAAAGTCCACATGCGGGTTTATTATGCTCGTTATCGTGGTTATTCAAGATGTACCGAATGTGATGGCTATAGAGTAAGAAAAGATGGACTCTATGTTAAAGTAAATGATCTTTCAATCGGCGAAGTCGCTGAAATGACTATTGGTCACGCAAAAGATTTTTTTGAATCCATAACTTTAACACCAACAGAAGAGAAAATTGCTTCTCAAATTCTTTATGAAATTAAAAAACGCTTACTTTATCTAAATGAAGTTGGCTTAGAATATTTAACCCTCGATCGATTAACAAACTCGCTTTCTGGTGGAGAGTCGCAAAGAATAAACCTTGCAAATGCGCTTGGTAGTTCTTTAATTGGAAGCTTGTACGTACTTGATGAACCAACAATTGGTCTACATCCGAGAGATAACGATCGCCTAATTGGAATTTTAAAACGTCTACGTGATATTGGAAATACGGTAGTTGTTGTTGAGCACGATCCTGAAATGATAAAAGCTGCTGATTGGATTATTGATATCGGCCCATTTGCAGGTGTTTATGGAGGTGAAGTTGTTTTCGCAGGAACGTATGAAGATTTGATGGTTTCAAACTCACTAACTGCAAAATATATGAGCGGCAGAAAATCCATCCCGATTCCATCAAAAAGAAGAGCTGGAAATGGAAAGTCTTTAACCGTCGTAGACGCAATTGAACATAATCTCAAAAATTTGACGGTAAATTTTCCACTTAATAAGCTTGTTGTTGTCTCTGGAGTTTCAGGCTCAGGAAAATCCACACTTGTACATGACACCTTATATGGCGGTTTGATGCTTGAATTGGGAACTTACAATGATAAAGTTGGAAAACACAAAGAAATTAAAGGTCGTGAACAAATTAATTTAATAGAAATGGTTGACCAAACACCAATTGGTCGCTCCTCACGCTCAAATCCTGCAACTTATACGAAATCTTTTGATGATATTCGTGAGCTTTTCTCAAATACGCGCCAAGCTAAAATTCAAGGATTAACTCCTGGACATTTTTCGTTTAATGTTGCTGGCGGACGTTGCGAAGCCTGCCAAGGTGACGGAATTCAGACTATTGAAATGCAGTTTTTAGCTGATATTGAATTACCCTGTGAAGTTTGTGGCGGAAAACGCTACCGAAAAGACATCTTACAAATTAAATACAGAGGTAAAAACATCTATGATGTACTCGAAATGTCAATCGCTGAGGCTTTAGATTTCTTTGTAGATGAAAAAAATATTGTCGATAAAATTGCAGTGCTTGATAAAGTTGGCTTGAGTTATTTGAAACTGGGACAAAGTGCAACAACACTTAGCGGTGGCGAGGCTCAAAGAGTAAAACTGGCTAAATTCCTTACGAAAACGAATAAGGAACATACTCTTTATTTCTTTGACGAACCAAGTACAGGTTTACATTTCGAAGATACAGCACGTTTACTTGAAGCATTTAATGAACTTGTTGAAGCTGGGCATTCTGTAATCGTTATTGAACATAATTTAGATATTATTAAAGCCGCAGATTGGATTATTGATATCGGGCCTGAAGGTGGTTTTGGTGGTGGAACACTAGTTGCAGAAGGCACCCCAGAAATGATTATGGAAGTTGATGCTAGTCATACCGCTCCATTTTTAAGAGAAGTATTACGCTAAACTCAAATCTGTCATTAGAAAAAACATCAGATAGGTACGTTTATACTTATGAGCCCACTTTTATAAGCCGAATTTTGAGGTTTTAAACCTATCTAAATCCTGCGAATTTGCCGAATAGTTTGCTTAAACTACTTTTCGGCGAAAATTCATTATTCAAATGATAAACTATCATTTGAAATTCCCTAAAGCCTCTTAAGTATTTGATTAAAATAGAAATAAATGCTCTTTTCGTGAATTTCTTTGAAGTTTAATTTTAAACTAGCACTCACAATCTATCACAAACTATGAGTGCTAATGTTTAGTTAAACGCCAAAAAACTCTTTGTGCAAGTCTTTCACTACATAAGACAAATGATCATTATCTACTACGAAGGATAAATTAATGTCTGAGCTTCCTTGTGAAATTAGTTTAATTGGATAGTTTGAAATTTTATTAAATATTCTAGCTGCTACTCCAGTGGCATTTAAAAAATTCTGTCCAACAACCGAAACAAGCGCCAATTTAATACTAACATGAACATGGCCAACTTGCATTAACTCTTCAATAATGGGATCTAGATTATCTTTTGTATCAACAGACATGGATACTGATACTTCAGATGTCGTTACTAAATCTACACTCACTTTATGTTTTTCAAAAATGCTGAATACTTTTGCAAGAAAACCATACGCTAACAACATTCTTGTAGAATTTATCGTGATGATATTGATATCTTTCTTAAATGCTAGTGCTCTGAAAACGCCATCAAGTGGCGCTCCAGCAAAAATCTTTGTTCCGTGATCATTCGGTTTGAATGTATTTTTAATCCACACTGGAATATTTTTTTCAACAGCAGGCTGTATAGTTGCAGGGTGTAACACTTTAGCTCCAAAATATGCTAACTCTGCAGCTTCGTAAAAACTGATTTCTGGAATCGGTGTTGCAGTTGGAACCATTCTTGGATCACAAGTGTACATTCCACTAACATCTGTCCAAATTTCAATATCATCAACACCTAGTGCTAATCCAACTAAACTTGCTGTGAAATCAGAACCTCCACGGCCGAGCGTTGTAAGCTCTCCTTGTAATGATGAACCATAAAAGCCACCCATTATTGGAGTATGCTCGTTTTCCAAATGATGTTTTACTACAGAAATGCGCTTGTTAATTTCTTTTTGAATAGGCAATGCCTTCCCAAAATCAGGAGTTGTAATAATCACATCTCTTGAATCTATATGCACAGACTGAACACCATATAACGGTCCAATTTGAGCTATTAGATAAGACGACATACGCTCACCAATGGACGAAATAACATCTAAGGAACGAGGGGTCAACTCTCTTAGAGTATGAATTCCAAGTAAGTAGTTATTTAGTAAATCGACATGTTCATAAATCCATGCAATACATTTCTCAAACAAAACAGGATGATCTGTTTTATTCATAAGTTCATCAACAATTTGAGTATGACGCTTCAAAATTCGTTCTGAAACATTCATTGCCTCTGTCAAATTGCCATTCTTTGCTAAGTCTGAGGCGCTTAATAAATCATTTGTAGTTTTTGTAGTTGCCGAAACTACGATTACGACATCTTTTTCTTTTGAAATTATGGAATAAACTTGTTTCCACGCTTTTGCATCGGCTACTGAGGTGCCACCAAACTTCATTACTTTCATACTGCGGAGATAAAAAACGGGTTGATAATTCTGATAGGCTAAATTAATTGATTTTTAGGAAATATGTATTTAAGCCTTTAAAAATTACATTTATATTCAACTTATTATGATGGTAGAACAGCGTTTTTTTAATCAATCTGGAATTATTCGAAATGAACAACTAAGATCAAATAGAGTTATAAGTAGAGATTTTTCTTTCTCAAAAATTGACTCTGAAGGTATTTTCTCAACAGTGCTAAAACGAAAACACTTCGAAATTAATCCTGAACAGTTATTGTTTTTAAATAAAAACTGGACTTTGTTTTCAGGCTGTGGCTTTCTTAAATCACCCGAAGGAAATTGGATTATAGATAGCTTCTCTTTTCCTTTTGAAACTGAATTCAAATCTTATTTTCACAAACAAAAACCGTCTACTCGATCCGTTCATTTATCAGGAATTTATTTCGTCTTCACAAATGTTGGGTTTTCAAATTATTATCATGTTTTAACTGAACTTCTTCCTCGTCTTGAATTTTACATGCCTTTTAAAGGAAAAGTGAAACTCCTTGTAAGTGAACATATTCCAACTTTTTTAGTCGAGGCTTTTGATTTCTTAGGAATTACTAAAAATGATATTCAATTAGTACGAGATGGAGTTGACTATACAGCTGATACCCTTTTAACTATTCCATGGGGCTTAAATTTTATTCCTGAACGATTCGAATTCATCAAAAAAAGTTTACCCGTAAGGAATACTAATGTTGTTCCCTCAAAAAGAATTTATGTTAGCAGAAAAAGTGACTCGGTAAGATCAATAACAAATGAGGACGAAATAACTCCAATTTTAGAATCTTTTGGATTTGAAATTGTTGAGTCTCAAAAAAAGAGTTTAGCTGAACAAATAAAGAAATTTTCTGAAGCAGAACTTATTTGTGGACCTCATGGAGCAGGCTTAAGTAATCTTTTATGGATGAAATCACCAAATGTCATCGAAATCAGACCTGCACATTTTGCAAATGACTGTTTTCTTCACTCTGCATTAATCAACAATGCAAATGAATATGCTGTATTTGAAGCCAAATCTTTTGGCAATGAAAAAACGATGACCGTAGACCCAGTCATTTTCAAATCATTTCTATATCAACTCATTAACCCTGCAAAATAACTTCCTCAGCAACATCTTCTAATAAGTAAAATCCAGATTCTTCTTTTTGAATTAACCATTTTGCAGCTTTAATAGCGCCTGCTGCAAAACCATCTCGATTTCTTGCGGTGTGTTTAATTTGAATATCGTCCCATTCTGATTGAATTCTTAATTCATGTTCACCGTAAGTGCCACCTAAACGCTGAGATGTAACATAAAGAGAACCGGTTTCAACTTTTTCGTGATTAGGAATACTTGTTTTTAGTTCTTTTTTAGTAGAGGAATGCTGTAAATAGGTATTTGCCAAGGTTAAAGCAGTTCCACTTGGAGCGTCAGCTTTTTGAGTATGATGAACTTCATTCATTGCAGAATCAAACATTGTGGTCTGCCCAAACAATAATGAAGCATGTTTGATTAACTTATTAAATAATTGCACTCCTAAGGAATAATTTGAGCCATATAATAATTTTGCCCCATTCTTTTGAACCAAATCAATTATTTCAGGTTGATATTCTGCCCAACCCGTAGTTCCAACAACGATTGGTTTACTTGCTTCGATACATGACTTTATCGTAGAAACTACTGCAGATGGATGAGAAAAATCAATGACTACATCTGACTGTAAAAAGAAAGAATGTGAAAAAGCAGATCCATGTAAATTGTTTTCTAAATCTATTACATAATTAATTTTTACGCTGTGGTCATGATCTGTGATTTGTTTTATGGTTTTGCCCATTTTTCCAAAACCGACAAGAGTTATTAAGAGTTGTTTTTCTAACATTGATTTTATCTATTCAAGCTAATTCAGAATTCTTTTTTTGAAATTAATCATTTTGAAAGAACAATTAACAGTTATTTTTAATTTATCTCTAAAGCGTATTTGTTTGTAGAAACTCAATTTAACTGATAAGTCTAGACTTATTTTTAAAGGATGAACCCACACCAAAAAGTCGATTTTGTTGGCTTACACCTTTTTTAACCTTATACCATTTTCGATTGTTTTACTGAATTACACTTTTTAGAGTATGCTTAATAATTGAGCATAATCACAATTTGAACACTTTCTGCTTTTGCTTTTTCAATTGTTTTTTTAGCGTTAATTTTAGCTCAATTGAATTTTAAATCAAACTTCTCAAATGATTAATTTTTGTATTCAATATAATTCCGCTATTAAAATTAAACTATGTCCTCGAATTCATTAAAGCCTAGTTCAAGTTATTGTAATTATTGCGGGAAAAAATTCCTATCAAATGACAAAAAAATCAGATTTTGTTCAATTCGTTGTGAAAAACTCTTCAGAACTAAGTTTAATGATTCTACTTCAGACGAATTTCATTTATCTGAAGAGCTTTTAAGGCTCCAACTACAAATTCAAAAAAGTGTAACACCGACAGATTCTCTTTCAAAAGAAGCCATTCTAGATTTTTATGATTCAATTTTTAAGCAAATATCTAAAATTTTAAAAGCTATCAATGAACAAGCAATAGAAAAAGAGAAGAATAGTGAATCCAAAGATTATTCTGCACTTAAGAAAAAACTAGAATCTTTAATTCTTAAAGCGGCAGAACTAAGGATTGAAAATAAAACGTTAAAGCAAAAGATTCATTTATTAAAGAAACAAGATTCGCTTCTAGCATCCACTCTTCTTGGTGTTGAAAAGAACTCCGAACTGAATATTTTCAAAAAGGCCTATAATGCAAAAGTTAAACTATTTCATCCCGATGTTTACTCAGAAAATGACGACATTTTCAAAGCAGTAAAACTAGCTTTTGATATCATCCGTGTTAATCAGCATGAATAAAGCTTAAATTTCGGTAAGCTGATGAACAAATTGGTTTATCTTTGGTTTTTAAACCATTATCGATATATCTGCCTTATATCAATTATTGATTTGTAGATTACAAAGTACATTCTAAAAAATATTTTATTATCATGAATTCAAATAAATTTGCCGTTATCATGGCTGGTGGTGTGGGATCCCGTTTTTGGCCACAAAGTAGAGAGGCTTTTCCAAAGCAATTCTTATCATTATATGGAGACAGAACTCTTATTCAACAAACAGTTGATCGGATTTCGAAGTTAATTCCACATGAAAATATTCTGATCATAACCAATCAAAAATACATACCTCTTGTTCAAGATCAATTGCCAGAACTACCTGTTAAAAATATTTTGGGTGAACCAATGGCAAAAAACACCGCTCCTTGCGTAGCTCTTGCCGCTCATGTTATTGGAAAAAGAGATGCTAATGCACTCATGTGTGTACTTCCAGCAGATCATGTAATTCTAGATGAAGACAAGTTTTTAGGAATAATCGAATCTGCTTTTCTTAAAGCAGAAGATCTCGATTCAATTGTTACTGTTGGCATTGAACCAAGTCACCCTGAAACAGGTTATGGATACATTCATTTTAATGCATCTGAAAAAGACAAACATAGTGCTAATTTTGTGCACCCGGTTTTTGGATTTAAAGAAAAACCGAACAAAGAAACAGCCGAAAAGTTTATTGAATCCGGCGAATACCTTTGGAATAGTGGGATGTTCATTTGGTCTGTTAAAACCATTACAAACGCTTTTAAATCCTACCAACCTGAAATGTTTAAACTAGCTCAAGATGAATTAACAAGTGAAACAGGCACTCCAAGTGTTGATCAACTTCTTTCTTTTTTCACAGCTTGTAATTCTGTTTCTGTTGATTACGCCATTATGGAAAAAGCTGAAAAAATTTATGTCGTTCCAGGCTCATTTGGATGGAACGATGTAGGAAGTTGGTCTGCCGTTTATGATATCGGGGAAAAAGACACTCATGGCAATGTAATACAATCGAATAACTCTGTAGTTATTGGAAGCAAAAATTCATTGATAAGTTCAAAAAGTGGAAAATTTATAGCATTAGTTGGAATGGAAAATACGGCTGTAATTGAAACAGATGATGCCATTTTAGTGTGTAATTTAAATGCATCTCAAGATGTTAAAAAAGTCGTAGAAAGTCTCAAAGACAACTTGTCGTCTTACAAATAGAGATATTTGAATCATTAATTTTGAGACTAAAGCTTAGCACTTATTTGCTAAAAAGAAAAAGCCGATCTGTTCAGGACCGGCTTTTTTATTGTTTAGTTTTTTGGGGATAATAGTTTCTTTATCATTTTAAAATTAGTTCAGCTTCTTGCATTCCTAACTTTTTACAAAGTCTTGAGAACTCATTTTGTTCTTCTATTGTCAAGATACTCATTTCTTCTACAATTTTTTCTACATGTTTTGGGAAAATACTTTTAATCAAATTTTCGCCATCTGAGGTTAAATGAACTTCTATAAAACGTCTATCTTGCTCGCTTCTTACTCGCTCTACAAGTTTTCTTTTTTCCAAATTGTCAATAACCATTGTCATATTTCCGCCTGTTTTTAGAAGCTTCTTCCCAATATCACATTGAGACATTGATCCTAAATGAAATAAAATTTCTAAAACGCCAAATTGACTTACAGTAAGATTCTGAGAGTTTATAAAATTATTAATTCTCGTAGAAACTGAATCTGCAGCTCTGTTTAATTTTATAAATAGATTTAAGGCCGTTACTTGTTCAACAGAACCGTTAAATTTTGTTCCCATAAGCAAATGTAGGTTATATAATTAATAAAAACAATAATTAGTATAAGCTTATCCTTATTAAAAGATGTTAATATAAAACTCATAATTTGTCTTTTTTATCGACATTAATGACGTTTGCCAAGGATTAACTAAAGCTCAATTTAAATAAGTCTATTGTTACAATACTCACAATTTAACGGTATTCTAAACTCTAATAAGTTTAATCTAGAGTCATAAATTTAATAAAAAATTAAACTTAATCAGCATATTGAATAGTAACAGAAGCATGATCTGACAGAATGTAACTTGCATCAATCCAAGCTTTTTCTGCTTTTTTTGAAAACTCAGGTGTGCTTAGCTGATAATCAATTCGCCAACCTTTATTGTTTTTTCTCGCTCCTGCTCTATAACTCCACCAGCTATAAAGGTCTTTTTTTTCTTCATTCAGAACTCTAAAAACATCCACAAATCCAGAGTCAAGAAATTTCGAAAACCACTCTCTTTCTTCTGGTAAAAATCCCGATGAATTTTTGTTCGAAACAGGATTATGAATATCAATTGGTTTGTGAGCAATGTTTAAATCGCCACATAAAATGAGCTCTTTGCCTATCTTTCTTTGAAAGTAATGTATGAAATCATAAAATTGATCTAAGAAGATATACTTAACAGCTTGTCTTTCATCACCAGTAGTTCCACTTGGAAAATATGCTGATACAACTACATAATTTTCGTATTCCGCAGCAATAAATCGACCTTCATTGTCTATCCATTCAATTCCACAAGAGTCAATTACATTTAAAGGTTCTGTTTTTGAAAGTATACCAACTCCAGAATATCCTTTTTTTACTGCCGATTTATAATAACCAAAATAACCTGATTCAAGGATTTTTATTGGTATTTGTTCTTTTGTTGCCTTCAACTCTTGGAAACAAATTATGTCAGCCTTAATTTCAGACATCCAGTTTAATAATCCTTTACTTTCAGCGGATCGAATACCGTTTACATTTAAAGTGGATATTATCATAAATAGATTCTTTTTGATTAGTAATATTTTTAATTCAGTTTTTTATGAATCAAATTAAACGCGTTTACCCAAAAGGGGCAATTATAATTAAGCAAGGCGATTATGGAGATGAGGCTTTTCAACTTATCTCGGGTAGTGTTGAAGTTGGGTTTATCTCTGCAGATGGCAATAAAACAATTTTAGCAATTTTACGACCTCCTCATATGTTTGGAGAAATGGCCTTAATTGATGAAAAACCTAGATCTGCAACAGTTACTGCACTTACCAATGTTGAAGTAGCCGTAACGCAAAAATCAGCTTTCTTAAAACATTTTTCAGCTGAAAATGAGAGTCCTTTGATTCCTGTATTAAGAACTATGTTCGAAAGACTCAGAACTACAAATCAAGTTATTTCGGCACTCTCATCTGACATTTCTGTTGTAGCTAGTGCTGAAGGTGGTCACGAATTTACTTCTCCATCAAAATTAACGATTAAGCCAACAACTGAAGCCGCTAAATCAGCATTAGGCGCCAAAAAATTTGATGTTAAGGAATTTCCATTCCGAATTGGTCGCCAAGAAGATAATGATGTTTTAGGAATTAATGATTTAATGTTGCACGATAGCTCACCTTTTCAAGTGTCTCCTCACCATTTATTAATTTCTTTAAGAAACAACACGATTGAACTAAGTGATAGAGGTTCCCGATACGGAAGTCTCATAAATGGTGTTCGCGTAGGATTAAGTAATCGCTCTAAAGTTGTTGATCTTAAAAGAGGTGATAATGAGGTAATACTCGGTGATATTTACTCAAAAATCCGTTTCAATTTTGTCGTAGAGTAGATGTTTAAAAAGGAGTTTTAAGTAACTCCTTTTTTGTTTTAAATGCTATGCTTTTAATCGAGCAAACTTTCTCTTGCCAACTTTTAATACAACTTCTTGTCCTTGTTTAAGAACAATTTCGAAGCCGAAATCTTTAACTGGTTCACCATCTAAACTAACGCCACCTTGTTGAATTAAGCGCTTAGCTTCACCATTACTTGGTGCAAAGCCAATTGTTTTAATTAGATTAACTAAGTTTTGAGAAGAACCATCTTCAAAAGTGAACTCTTCCATCTCATCAGGAATACCTTTATTTACAACCGTTTTTTCGAAATGTGACCGCGCTTCATCTGCTGCAGCTTTTCCGTGGTACATTGCTGTAATGACATACGCTAAATCGTGTTTTGCATTTCTAGGTTCATTTTCAGCTTTTTCTTTGATCTCTGGCAATGTTGAAGTTTCAACATCGGTTAATAACTCAAAATATGTGTAAATCAAATTATCAGGAATGGATAAGGACTTTCCATACATATTGTTTGGCTCATCATCTAAACCAATATAATTATCATAGGATTTAGACATTTTCTGCACACCATCTGTTCCAACAAGTAATGGCATCATTAAACAAATTTGTGGAGAAATGGAATTGTCTTTTTGAAGTTGACGACCAACTAATAAATTGAATTTCTGGTCTGTTCCACCTAATTCAACATCGGATTTTAAATGCACAGAATCTTGTCCTTGAGCAAGAGGATATAAAAACTCATGAAGAGAAATCATATCATTATTTGTGTATCGCTTGCTAAAATCATCTCTTTCCAACATTCTAGCAACTGTCATTTGCCCAGCTAGTTTAATAACATCGGCAAAGTTCATTTTTCCAAGCCAATCTGAGTTATAAACGATTTCTGTCTTATCAGGATCTAGTATTTTTGAAGCCTGTTTGAAATAGGTTTCACCATTCTCTTTAATAATTTCTGGAGTTAATGCTGGTCTAGTTTTGTTTTGACCAGTTGGGTCTCCAATTAATGATGTGAAATCACCAATTATCAAAATTGCGTGATGACCCAAATCCTGAAATTGTCTTAATTTTCTTAAAATTACAGAATGTCCCAAGTGTAAATCAGGACGTGTTGGATCACAACCTAATTTTATTCTTAATGGGTTTCCCGTTTTAAGAGACTCTTCTAATTTAGCCTTTAGTTCCGTTTCTGGAATAATTTCTGTTGTTCCTCGGCGAATTAGCGCCAATTGTTCTTCAACGGGTAAAAATTTGGACATTCTTTAAAAATTAATTGAGTTCAAAGGGTTGTTGTCATCAATGGTTTTCTTGATGGTTTTTGAAAAATCTTCTGCACCAGGATAGACTAATGCAATAGCATTATAGGCAGTAGGAGCAACTTTAATTAAATACGAATAACTTACAGATGCTTTCTTTGTCTCTTCTGAAGGGTAGCCAAAACCTGAAATTAATATTAGAATTGCACTAATTAATAAGCCAGCTTTTAAAAGCCCAAATGCTAAGCCTAGTAGTTTATTTACAACTGTTAACTTGATAGCAGCTAATAACTTAGAAATAATATAAGTTATTAGATTAATTACAACCATAACTGTAACAAATAACATACTTCCAAAGATGAAGGGATTGTAATCATCTTTTAAGTTCAATAAATCTTTAGCATAGTTGCTAAACTGATCGAGATAATTTATCGTTAAGAATACAGCTAAAACTAGTCCAATTATTCCAAGAACTTCTTTAACTAGTCCACTTTGATACCCTTTATAACCAAAGTATGCTAATGGTAAAAGAATAATTATATCAAGAGTTTCCATATAATTATGAGAGTTTAGATTTTACTATTTGATTAACAAGTCCACCGTCAGCTTTACCTTTTACTCTAGGCATAAGCTTTCCCATTACTTTACCCATATCTGCAGGGCTTTTTGCACCAACTGCTTGGATCACTTCGTCAACAATTTGAGTAATTTCTTCTTCACTCATCAATTTTGGCAGATAAGTTTCAATAACAGAAAGCTCGAATTTCTCTTTTTCTGATAAATCAAAGCGACTCGCATTTTCAAACTGCTCAATCGAATCTTTTCTTTGCTTTGCCTCTTTGGTGATAACACTTATCACTTCTTCTTCATTCAATGTAGCAGTACCACCTTGACGAAGGCTAATTTCTTTTTTCATGATTGACGATTTAATTGCTCTTAGAACCATAGTTTTATCTTGTTCTTTAGCAAGCATAGAGGCTTTTAAGTCGTCTAAAATTTGTTGATATAAACCCATAATCGTAATGTTTAGTTGTTGTTAATCTATTTATAGTGAAAATACGGAACGTTTAAATGTTTAAGGTAGTAGATTTTCACTAATCGTTCTTAAATGTCTTTTTCTTTAGTTTCTACTTTTTTTGATAACAAAAAAAGGCTGAACACGACGTGTACAGCCTAAAAAACCGTTCTTCAAGAAAATTTAAAAAACTATTTATTTTTAGCTAAGAAATCGCTTACTTCATTAACATCAACAATGGATTCTGAATAACCATAAGAACCACCGGCGCGTTTTTTAGCAACTATAACTTTAGCCATTTTACGGATACCAAGCTTGTTTTGAAGAGCTTTATCACCGAACGTTTGCTTCTTTGCCATGGTGTATGCCTTTTATTTAATTTCTTTATGAACTGTGTGTTTTCTGAGTCTGGAATTGTATTTTTTTAATTCCATACGACCCGGAGTATTACGACGACTTTTGGTCGTAACATAGCGGGATGTTCCAGGGGCTTCTGTACATTCTAGGATAACCTGAATACGTACACCTTTACTTTTTTTTGCCATCCTATTTCAGATTTTAGAGTTTACCAGCAGCTGCATCACGCAACGTAGCTGAAATACCTTTTTTGTTGATAGTACGAAGCGTTTTTGCAGTTACTTTTAAAGTAATCCACATATCCTCTTCAGGAAGGTAGAACTTACGCTTCTGTAAATTTAAATGAAACTTGTGTTTCGTTTTGTTGTTGGCGTGGGAAGAACGGTAGCCGTTGTACGCCTTCTTACCAGTTAAATCGTCTCGACGCGACATGCTGTTACCTTTAAGTTTTTTGAAAAGAAGAAAAATATATGTTTATTTAACGACTGATGCAAGAACTATTTAACAAATTATCTACTTATCCACTACTTATCCACAAGTTCTTGCAAACCTCATTTTTGTTCTACCATTCGATATTGACGCAAGTCAAGTTTATTCATTGCTCATTTTGATATTGCAAGCCTATGCGTTATTTTAGACCGTTATTTAACTAATTAATGCGCACAATTTAATATAGTAATATGTCTGAAAACAATAGGTCTAACTATCAAGCTTCAAATATTCAGGTACTTGAAGGTTTAGAGGCTGTTAGAAAAAGACCGGCAATGTATATTGGTGATACAGGTTCTAGAGGATTGCATCATCTTATCAATGAAGTCGTTGACAACTCTATAGATGAGGCCCTTGCTGGGTATTGTGATTTTATTACTGTTTCAATTAACAGTAATGGATCAATAACGGTAACTGATAATGGACGAGGAATACCCGTTGATATTCACCCAAAATTTGGAGTTTCAGCACTTGAAGTAGTTTTAACCAAACTTCATGCTGGTGGTAAATTTGATAAAGATACCTATAAAGTATCTGGTGGGCTTCATGGAGTAGGTGTAAGTTGCGTTAATGCACTGGCAACTTTGTTTGTCGCAGAAGTTCATAGAGATGGTAATGTTTACAAAATGGAGTTTGAATTAGGTATTCCAAAAGCTCCTATGGAACAGCTTGGTAACACTGAAAAAAGAGGAACGATAATAACCTTCTTTCCTGATCCAAGTATTTTCACACAAACTGTTGAATTTAAATACGAAATTATAGCTGAACGTATGAGAGAACTTGCGTTCTTAAATCCACTCGTTACAATACAAGTAATTGATGAACGCGATTTGGATGAAGATTCTGGTGAAACAAGAAAAGAACTCTTTCATTATGAAGGTGGTGTTCGTGATTTCGTAAAATATTTAGATGAAAATAGAGACACTTATGATTCAAGCCCAATTTACATAGCCGGTGAATCTGATAACGTGCCTTTAGAAATTGCTATACAATACAATAGATCTTATTCTGAAAATGTTCACTCTTATGTGAACAATATTAATACTCATGAAGGTGGTACCCATGTTTCTGGTTTTAGAAGAGCTTTAACTCGCTCTCTTAAGAACTATGCTGAAAAAAATAACATGCTTAAAGGAAAAATCTCTTTAAGTGGTGATGATTTCCGTGAAGGATTGACTGCTGTTATTTCGATCAAAGTTCCTGAACCTCAGTTTGAAGGTCAAACTAAAACAAAACTTGGGAATTCAGAAGTTCAAAGTATTGTTGAAATTATGGTTTACGAAAAACTAAATGAGCATTTAGAGCAATCTCCTAAAGTTGCTAAAATGATTATTGAAAAAGTGTTATTAGCTGCGGAAGCTAGAGAAGCAGCTCGTAAAGCAAGACAATTAGTACAACGCAAAAGTGTAATGGCTGGTGCTGGCTTACCTGGTAAACTTGCAGATTGTTCTATAAACGAACCCGAACATTGTGAAATCTACTTGGTTGAGGGTGACTCTGCTGGTGGTTCAGCAAAAATGGGTAGAAACAGAAGTTTTCAAGCCATTTTACCTTTAAGAGGAAAAATTCTAAATGTTGAAAAATCAAGAATCAACAAGATTTTAGAGAATAAAGAAATTCGTGCAATGATTACCGCTCTTGGTACAGGTGTAGGACACAGCGATGATTTTGATCTTGAGAAACTACGCTATCACAAAATTATAATCATGACAGATGCTGATGTTGATGGATCTCATATTAGAACCTTGATTTTAACCTTCTTCTATCGCTACATGCATCCACTTGTTGAGTTTGGTCATATTTATATTGCAACTCCTCCATTGTATAAAATTACATTTGGTAAAAACATTGAATATGCATGGGATGATGCCACTCGTGATAAGATTTTGGCACGTGTACGTAAGGAAACAAAATTTAAAACAGATGTATCTCGCTATAAAGGTCTTGGAGAAATGAATCCTGATCAACTTTGGGATACTACTATGAATCCTGAGACACGAACTTTGCAACAAGTTAACATTGAAAGTGCCGCAGCTGCAGATAGATTATTTTCTGTTTTAATGGGAGATGCCGTTGAACCACGAAGAGAGTTTATTGAGCGCAATGCAAAGTATGCAAAATTAGATATTTAACACAGGTTAGTAAAAAATGGCTACAGATAAAATAATTAAAGTTACTATTGAAGATGAAATGCAATCATCGTACATAGATTATTCTATGTCCGTAATTGTAGCTCGTGCATTGCCTGATGTTCGAGACGGACTTAAACCGGTTCACAGGCGTGTACTTTATGGTATGAGTGAACTTGGGATGTTACATAATCGTCCGTATAAAAAAAGTGCTCGTATCGTTGGTGAAGTTTTAGGTAAATATCACCCACACGGAGATTCTGCGGTTTATGATACGATTGTTCGTATGGTTCAGGATTTCTCTTTACGCTATCCCTTAATTGACGGTCAAGGAAATTTTGGCTCCGTTGATGGTGACTCAGCGGCAGCTATGCGTTATACTGAAGTTAGAATGAAACGTATTGCTGAGGAAATGTTATCAGACATCAACAAAGAAACCGTTGATTACCAACCAAACTTTGATGATACCCTTACCGAGCCAACTGTTCTTCCTGCTATGTTACCAAACCTTTTGGTTAACGGATCTTCAGGTATTGCTGTTGGTATGGCAACAAACATGGCTCCACACAATTTGCGTGAAGTCGTTGATGGAGTCACAGCTTATATAGATAATAATGAGATCACAAATCAAGAACTCATGAAATTTATTATAGCTCCTGATTTTCCAACTGCAGGTATTATTTATGGTTATGAAGGTGTTAAAGATGCTTATGAAACAGGTCGTGGTAAAATCACACTTCGTGCAAGAGCAAATGTTGAAGAACTTCGTGGTAACAGAGAACAAATTGTTGTAACAGAATTACCTTATCAAGTGAATAAAGCAATGCTTATCGAAAAGATAGCGGAGTTGGTTGGTGATGATAAACTAACTGAAATTGCTGATATTCGCGATGAGTCTGATAGAGACGGAATGCGTTTGGTAATTATCCTCAAAAGAGGAGCAACACCTAGTGTAGTTATTAATCAGTTATTTAAATACACGAATATGCAAACCACTTTCGGTGTCATTAACCTTGCTTTGGTTAAAGGTCGTCCGAAAGTAATGGGCTTAAAAGAATTAATTAAGCACTTTGTTGAGCATCGTATTGAAGTTATTATCAGAAGAACTCTATATGATTTAGACCATGCTGAAGCTAGAGCTCATATTTTAGAAGGTCTTAAAATTGCACTTGATAATCTTGATGAGGTAATTAAGACAATTAGAAGTTCGTCTAATGTAGCTGAAGCTAATATTCGATTACGAAGAAATTTCGCATTAACTGATTTACAAGCTAAAGCTATTTTAGACATGCGTCTTCAAAAGCTTACTGGCTTAGAGCGCGATAAAATTGATCTTGAGTACAGAGAAATAGTTGATCAAATTCGCGAATTCCGCGAAATTTTATCAAGCAGAGCAAAACAAACTCTTATCATTAAAAACGAGATAAAAGATTTAAAAGATCGTTACGGTGATAACAGAAGAACTCAAATTGTTTATTCAGCAGAAGACTTTAATGTTGAAGATATGATTGCTGATGAAGATGTAGTTGTAACTATTTCTAACAAAGGCTTTATTAAACGCACACCTGTAAGTGGCTATAAACGTCAACGTAGAGGCGGAACAGGTATGAAAGGCGCTGTTACAAAAGATGAAGAATATATTGAACATCTATTTGTAGCAACAAATCACAATTACATTCTGTTCTTTACTGAAAAAGGTAAATGTTACTGGTTAAAAGTGTATGAAATTCCTGAGGGAACAAGAACAACTAGAGGCCGCGCAATTGTCAATTTGATAAACATTGAAAAAGACGATTCTATCAAAACCTTTGTTCCTGTTAAAAGCTTAGAAAATGAAGAGTATATAAATAATCATTATATCATAATGGCTACCAAACATGGTATCATCAAAAAAACGAATTTAGAATCGTATTCTAGACCTAGAAAAGATGGTATTATTGCTATTAATATTCGAGAAGATGATACTTTAATAGAAGCTGCATTAACTGATGGTAGTAGCACAATTATTATGGCTACAAATGACGGACGTGCGATTCGATTCAAAGAAAGCGATGTTCGTGACATGGGTAGAAATACAACTGGCGTAAAAGGTATTCAAATCGGTGAAGGAGATTCACTTGTTGATATGGTTGTTGTACGAAATACACACGAATCAACAGTATTAGCAATCTCAGGAAATGGTTACGGAAAACGTAGCTTGGTAGACGATTATAGAGAACAAAGTCGTGGAGGAAAAGGTGTTATAACCATGAAGATTACTCCAAAAACTGGTGATTTAGTCTCTTTAAAAGAAGTATCAGACAGTGATGATTTAATGGTAATTACTACTAATGGTAAGATTATCAGAATGCATGTAAGCGACATTAGAACACTTGGAAGAAATACTCAGGGAGTTCGAATTATTCGTTTAGGAGCTGAAGATATGATTGGTGGAGTAACACGAGTTGTAAAAGACGATGACGAAGAAATTGTTGAAGGAGTAACGGATGCAAGCGGAGACGCTTTGATCATTAAGCCTGAAAATCAAGTTCCTGATGACGGAAGTGAAACTGGCGATTTATTCGAAGGTAATACTACTGAAGAATAATACATTCTGAATATAATTACATAAAAAAGGCTGATTGGTTATACATTCAGCCTTATTTTGTTTTAACTATTTGATAAACTGTATTGTATTTTAGTTTAACCTAAACTTGCAAGTTGATCTTGTAACTGCTTTTTGATTTCTAATTTTAAATCTTCTGACTCAATTGATATGTAGTTCAGATGTGCAATTAAAAAAGTCGCTATAAATTCTATATTATCAAAAACAAAGCTTAGAATTGTATTCTCGTTGTTTACTTCTTTGTTTAAAATAAATGCAGGGAATATTCTTAAGAACGAATTCAAATAATCGTTTTTAACACTTAAAGTATACTTTGTTTGGGTTTCAGCTTTAAGATTATAAATCAATTTCTTTTTTTGATCATTATTAATCGGTTTAAATCGATCTGGTAAGTGATTCGTATTCGAAATACTTTCCAATTTAAAATTTCGTCTGTCATTTCGCGAATAATCAAATCCTATAACATTCCAATGATCCTGATATAAGACAATAAAATACGGGTCTATTTGCCGTTGAGTCTTCTCCCCTTGTGCATCAATATAATCAAATTGAATACGTGAACGTTCAGAGATTGCTGAACAAATTGAGAACCAATCACCTAGTTGTGAAAGTGATTTTAAATCAGAATAGTATGGAGATGATATTACATTTTCTTCAATAGACTGAATAAACGACAATAGATTTGAAGGTATTACATTTTTTATTTTTAGCAAGACCTGATTAGCATCACTTCTCATAGATTCATCTGTTTGACCTTTCATGAAAGATAAGCCTAAAACGATACTAGCTAACTCTCTTTCTGTAAACATCATTGGAGGGACTTTGTAACCTTTCATAAGACTATACCCTTCAACAGAATCGTGCATTATTGGCACTTCCATATCTTGTAATGCTCTTAAATCACGAAATACGGTTCTTCTACTAACATCAAAATAATCTGCAATTTTATTTACAGACAGCTGTTTACTCGACTGGAGCATTAATAAAAGTTTTAATCGCCTGTCTGCACTTTTAATCGAGTCGCTCATAATTTCTAACTTATCTTTTATTTAGGAAGAATTTCTAATAAATACTTTTGTCTGTAAAATGGAATTTCCGTACCGGACTGTAAGTTATAGGCTCTTACAGTAAATTTTTCAAAAATTTCATCATTTAGCTCTGTTTGATAATCATTCCCTTTTAAGAATAGAAAACCATCATATTTCACTGGGAATTTTTTGGTTAATAACTCATCTAGTTTAAATGCATGTTTACTGACCATTACAAGTTTCTCCTGATGTGGAGGAACAAAGGTTTCAATATCTGCACAATGTACATCGGTTGCAGGTGATTTAAGATTATATAACATCTGTTTAACTGCCGTTGCCTTTTTCATATTAATATCAACTAAATGAAAAATGGCATCATCATGTAAATAGGACAATGGAATTCCTGGCAAACCTGATCCTGTTCCAGCATCAACTATTGTTCGCGCCTTCCAAAACGTTTCCGTTATACATGGGACAAGTGAATGACGAATATGCTCTTGGATTGATTGTTCGGATTGATTTCGACTTACTAAATTTATTTTAGCATTCCACCATAATATTTGTCGAACATATTCCTTGAAATAAGGCAGATACTTCATATTGTACCACTCTACCTCCTGGAACGTTTCACGTGAAACGTTTACGATTTCAATATTTTTATTCATAAGTCCAATTCATTGTTTCACGTGAAACATTAGTTTTTTATATACACCATTAATATAGCAATATCACTTGGATTAACTCCCGAAATTCTAGATGCCTGTCCTATCGTTTCAGGTTTAACCCTTTTTAACTTTTGAACAGCTTCAGCAGATAAACTATGAATTGATTCATAATTAATAGAAAGTGGGATTTTTAAACTTTCTTGCCTATTAAACGAGTTAACCATTTCAAATTCTTTTTGAATATAGCCTGCATATTTAATTTGTATTTCAGCTTGCTCTATAACTTGTTCATTCTTTGTAATCGATTCTACTAAACCTTTTAAATCCAAATCGACACTAATTAAATCAAGTAAACTAATTTCTGGCCTAGTTAGCAACTTTGGCAATTTCATTGATTGATTTAAGATAGATGAATTAATGCCCTTTAAATAGGAATTATACACATCGGGTTTTACTGAATAATTATGAAGATCCTTTATAATTCGTTCCGTTTCGTTTTTCTTTAATAAAAACTCTTGGTAAACATCACCATTAATCAACCCTATCTCGTTACCGATTTCCATAAGTCTTAAGTCAGCATTATCTTGTCTTAAAATAATACGGTGTTCCGCACGAGACGTAAACATTCTATAAGGTTCATTTGTGCCTTTTGATACTAAATCATCAATTAAAACACCAATATATGCATCAGACCTTTTTAAAATAATTGGCTCTTTACCTTGAACTCGTCTAGATGCATTGATACCTGCCATAAGTCCTTGGCATGCAGCCTCTTCGTAGCCTGTTGTGCCATTTATCTGACCTGCAAAAAACAATCCATCAATTAATTTTGTTTCTAAAGAACGCTTAACTTGATGTGGAGGAAAGTAGTCATATTCGATAGCGTAACCAGGTCTTAATACAACAACATTTTCGAATCCTGATATTTTTTTTAGCGATTCATATTGAACATCTTCTGGCAGAGAAGTTGAAAAACCATTTAAATACATTTCATAAGTATTCCAACCTTCGGGTTCCAAAAATAGTTGGTGCCTATCTTTATCAGCAAAACGATTAATTTTATCTTCAATTGAGGGGCAATATCTTGGACCCGTAGATTTAATTCGTCCATTAAACATTGGGCTTCTATCAAATCCTAAACGAAGTTCATCATGAACATTAGTATCGGTATAGGCTATCCAACATGACAACTGCTTTTCATTCGTTGGCATTTTCTTTGTAGAAAATGAAAAGGCTTTTGGTTTATCATCACCATGTTGTTTTTCTAGTTTTGAATAATCTATACTTCTTCCATCTAATCTTGGTGGAGTTCCTGTTTTTAATCTTCCAGCTTCAAAACCGTAGTTTAATAAACATTCTGTAATTCCTTTTGATGCTTTTTCTCCAGATCTACCACCACCATATTGATTTTCGCCAATATGTATTAATCCATTTAAAAATGTTCCACTTGTAACAATAATATTATCAGCATGATAGACCTGACCTATTTGAGTTTTTACACCATAGACTTCTTTGTTATCATTGATAAGTATTTCTATAACATTATCTTGTCTGAAATGCAGAGTTGGTATGCTTTCTAAAGCTTCACGTATTAATTGAGCATAGAGCATTCTATCACATTGAGCTCTTGGACTCCACATTGCTGGGCCTTTACTCAAGTTTAACATTCTGAATTGTACAGAAGCCTGATCAGTAACTTTACCCATGATTCCACCTAATGCATCAATTTCTCGAACAATCTGACCCTTTGCAACGCCACCAATAGCTGGATTGCAACTCATCTGTCCAATAGTTTGAAGATTCATGGAAATAAGTAAGGTTTTAGAACCCATTCCTGCTGCTGCGGCTGCGGCTTCACTGCCGGCATGTCCACCGCCCACAACAATAACATCGTATTTAGGATAATTTGATGAAAGCATAAAATCTACAAATTTGAGTAAAAGACTGATTGAAAATAAGAAAGAGAAATCGATAGTAAACTTAGAACATTCGATTCTAAACTATACATTCACCATGTTAGAAATACACAGGATTCAAAAAACATTTAGATAAAAAAAAAGCTCATCATTAAAATGATGAGCTTGCGATCCGGAAGGGACTCGAACCCTCGACCTCCTGCGTGACAGGCAGGCGTTCTAACCAACTGAACTACCGGACCATTTTTTGGAAGACTTAAATATACCAACAATATTTAATTGAAGTCAATACTAAATACAGCAATTATGCTAGAAAATGCAGTATTAATTATTATTTTTGGGCATGTTCGAATATAAACAACTTTCAAACGAAATTAGCGTCAGCGTTAGACCTGTTTTTGCAGAAGATAAATCTAATGTATTGACTCAGAAATACGTTTTTATTTATACCGTTACAATCGAAAATCATCAATCAGAGACTGTTCAACTATTACGAAGAAGTTGGTTAATAAAAGATAGTATTGGCGATATATATGAAGTTAACGGCGAAGGTGTAATTGGAAAACAGCCCATTATAAAACCGAACGATTCTTTTACTTATCAAAGTTACTGTGTCCTTAAATCTCCATCCGGTTCAATGGAAGGTATTTATGAAATGCAAACAGAACATGGGCAATCGCTAAAAGTGACTATCCCAAGATTTTTTTTACGATCACATTTATTAAACTGAATTAAACCTATGTTATTAAAAAAAAGATACTTATTAGCTATTATTCCGTTTTTTAGTTTTTGTAGTACTGAAAAGCCTGCTATAACTGAAAAACCTATAGAGACTATTGAAAAACCGAAAGTCATTGCTCAAATAGACTCCCTAAAATTTGAGACTGAAGCTCACTTAAAAAATATTCGTCAATTAACATTTGGCGGTAATAACGCAGAAGCTTATTGGAGCTTCGACAATAAACAAATCATATTTCAATCAGATTGGTCAGAAATTAATTCACAAGGTTGTGATCAAATCTTTATAATGAATGCTGATGGAAGCCCATTGAGTTCTGAATCACAATATCAAGAAATATCAACTGGGAAAGGAAGAACTACTTGTTCCTATTTCCATCCAAATGGCAAAATCGTTTATTCTTCTACTCACGCAGCAGATGCAAACTGTCCAACTGCTCCCGTTTTTGAAGGTGGAAGATATGTTTGGGCCATATATAATTCATTCGATATCTATATAAAAGATAATCCTACTGCAGAATCTGAATTATTAATAGGTGGCGAAGGTTATGATGCAGAGCCTACCATTTCACCAGATGGTAAATACATGATATTTACGTCAACCCGTTCTGGTGATTTAGATTTATGGAGATACGAATTTGAAACAAAAGAAATTAAACAAATTACTTTTTTACCAGGTTATGATGGTGGAGCATTCTTCTCACATGATTCTAAGAAGCTTGTATGGAGAGCTAGTAGACCAAATGAAGAAGAGTTGCCTGTATATAAAGATCTATTGTCTAAAGGCTTAGTTGAGCCTAAAGCAATGAATTTATACACTTCTGATATTGATGGGAATAATGTTGAGCAAATCACTGAATTACCTGGCGCAAATTGGGCACCTTTCTTCCATCCAGATAACAAACGCATTCTTTTTTCATCAAATCATCATACAATGGATAAAGGCGGACGAGTATTTGATATTTTTATGATTGACCCAAATACTAAAAAACTTGAGCAAATCACAAACTCCGGTACATTCGATGCTTTCCCAATGTTTTCTCATGATGGTAAATACTTGGTTTTTGCTTCAAATAGACGTGTTGACAGAAAACCAAGTCGTGATACGAATGTATTTATAGCCGAATGGGTTGATTAAATAATCTCTATTTAATTTTACTTAAAAATAATTACAAAAAAAGGCTGCTTGATTACTCAGACAGCCTTTTTTGTATTTAAAAAGTAAATTAGAACTTACTCTTTAAAGTGTATATCAGCGATATAATCAGCTAAAACAAACTAACTACTAGAAGTTTACCTTTTGAGTGTGAGCTTAAAAAAATCCTATTCAATTCTTTAAAGCTGCTTCAATAGCATCTTTCATTTCTTTATCAGTTGGTTTAACACCAGAACGGAAACGATGAAGTAGAGTACCATCTTTTGAAATAAGGAATTTTTCAAAGTTCCATTTAATATTTCCTTTAAAATCAGGATTCTCTGATTCTGTTAACATCGCAAATAAAGGATGTTGATCTTCACCTTTTACTGATACTTTTGAAAACATTTGAAATTCAACATTATACTTAGCTGTACAGAATTCTTTTATTTCTTCATTGCTTCCAGGTTCTTGTCCCATAAAGTTATTTGCTGGAAAACCAAGAATTTCAAAACCTTGCTCTTTGTATTCAGTGTATATTTCTTGAAGACCTTCGTATTGAGGTGTATAACCACATTTTGATGCTGTATTTACAACAAGCAATACTTTACCTTTGTATGCTTCTAGCGAAACTTCCTCTCCATCTATGTTTTTTACGGAATATCCGTAAAAAGAATCAGAAGAAAATGACATAAAAAAAGCTCCAATAAGGAGAGATATTAAAATTTTCATACTATTTTGAAAAATTAATTGTTACTATGTGTTTTAAGAATATAAAATTAAACGACAATCGTTCCTTTTCTCTTCTATCTATGAATAAAGTGAACTTTAAACTTACCCTTTTTCTGTTTCTTTTTCTAACATTTGAATCCCTATCGGCACAAATGTTTTCAGTTAAATCTCAAAAAAAAGACGCATTAACTGACGAATCTTCTCTAATTTTTTCGGCTGGAACTTCATTTATCGATTTTTCTTACAAAGGAAAAACCCCTTCAGATTACGGCTTACAAACAGCTCAATTTAATTTTAACGACCCTGTTTATTATTTACATGGCCAATTCGGTTTAGTTCATATTCATGTTGATTATGGAACTTCTCTCGGGTCTGAAGAACAATTACGTTACACAAGTCTATCATTAACTTTTTTAGGGAATGTTACCTTAACGAGAACTAAAAAATTCATTATTGCAATACCATTACATTTAACAACCGATTCTTTTACTATATCATCATCTGATGTTAATTTAACTGAAAGTAGATTTGAACAAACTGGGTTTACATTTGGAACTGGAATTGAATCTTCATTTCAATTTCAACCTTGGCTTAGACTTCATTTAAGTCAATTGGCTCATTATGGATTTTCAGCTCGTGGAATTGGGGGAAATTATGGAAGTAAAACATTATTAGAGAGTAAAATTCAATTAAATACATTCAGAGTTTGGGGAAACTCACGATTATCTATTCATAGTTCCTATTTGTATCATATTTATGATATTGATTCATTTCTTTTTGATTATAACTTAAAAGCGCTAACTTTTGGATTAGGATTAAGTTTTTAACTATGAAAATTGATCGATTATATTCAGAATTAGAAGATTTATTAACTGGTTACGGTATTGAAATCAGGAAAGAAAAAGGGAATTTTAAAAGTGACTCATGCACGGTTGAGGGTAAAAAGTATCTAGTTTTAAATAAACTTCACCCAATTGATTATCAAATATCGCTACTTGCTAAAGCGCTTTATGAGCTAAATTTGGACGAGCAATTTATAAAACCTGTTGTTCGAAAAGAATTGGAACGCATCTGGAAAATGAGTCTTTATAGCAAAAAGAAAAATGAGGAGTTTGATTTATCATGAAATTAAACTTTTTAGGAACTGGGACATCAATGGGTGTACCTGTTGCAGGTGGATTTTCTTATGATAGCCTTAGTCTTGATCCAAGAGACTATCGTCTACGTGTTTCAGCTTGGATACAAACCGAACAAACTTCTCTATTGATAGATGTTGGCCCTGACTTTAGGTTACAAAGTTTACGTTCAGGAATTAAGAAAATTGATTTGCTTCTTTTAACGCATGAACACGCTGATCATATTGGTGGCTTAGATGATTTAAGACCGTTTAATTATGTTCAAAAAAAACCAATAAAAACAATTGCTTCTCCAAATTGTATACAGTCAATTAAAGAACGATTTCCTTATATGTTTCCCCCAGTCAAAACTCCGGGCTCTGTTGATTTTGACTTTGTTCCTGTTAATTTATTTCAAACTTTTGAATTTCGTGATTTAAAAATCACTCCATTTCCAGTTCAACATGGATCAATGGAAGTATGGGCTTATAAAATTAATGATCTTGTTTTTATAACCGATTTATCTTTCTTAACAGATGAAGCAATTCATTTTTGTCAGAATTGTAATCAATTGGTTATAAGTGGTTTACGAATGAGTCCAACTCATCCAACACATTTTACTATACCGGAAGCATTAGAAGTTATTACTAAAATTAACCCAAAAAATGCTTGGATTGTTCACATGAATAGTCAAGTAAAACAAGCTGAAATTGAAAATGAGCTACCAAAACATGTTCGTCTTGCACATGATTTATTAGTTATACATTGCTAATAAGTACATTATTTAGCCCGAATTCCTGTTTTCGCAATGTAATTTATTCTTATTTAGCTGAGTATGGGATAAGAAATAAATTAGAAGACTGATAAAAATGTATCGTCAATCCACTAAAAGTGATTCTCGGAATTACGAAGCAATTTGAGAAACCAAGAACTGCTATCATTGCTCCATTTGGAGTTAAATTCTAGATAGCATTTCACGTTGCCTTCAATATCACTTTTTGCTTCGCAGTACTTTGAGAGTGTAAGTGGAAAAACGTTTTTCTTAGTTTAATTCTTTAATTATTGCCACAATTTTGAACCCGAACTAAGATTATCATTAATGATCTAAAAGGCATTTATTCAAATTTAGAAATCCTTAGGTAAGCCAAGTATTTCTAATTACTATTTTTATTTATCAGATTTAAATTTCAATTCTTTTTCATTAATAGTGTGTTCCCAAATCAATTTACCTTTGGGATCAAAGGTTTGTAAAGAAATTGAACGGTTTTTTCGAGGACCAAAAACCTTCATTATTCCAAAATTTTGAGTGTTATTAACCAATGTACCCTCAACTCTTAAGGGATTATTTAATTCTTTTTCACTCAAATTTGCATTATAACCACTTGTTAGAGGCGAATTTGTGAACTCATAAAGTGGATACATATTTATCTGTTCTAATTTTAAAAGTTCTGTATGATGTCTATCACCTGAGAAAAAAACCACACCTTCTATTTTTTGATTTTTTATAAACTCAAGTAATTCTTTTTGTTCATTCTGATAGTGATTAAAACCTTCATAAGGATTACTGTTATTAATTGTTTGATTTCCATTAATTACAATTTTAAATGGAGCTGAACTATTTAGTAATCTATCTTTTAACCAAGTAAGTTGTTTTTTTCCAAAAAAGGTTTTCGTAGAGTCAATTAAATCATTTGGAGCTCTATGATATCTATCATCTAATAAAATAAAATCAATGTCGTTGTATTTGAAATCAAAATAAACGCCTTTGTTATCAACTTCGCCTGCGTTAGGATTAAACCAAAAGGAGTTAAATAAATGAAGAGTTATATCTTTGAATTTATAAGAACGATCTGCATTATTTGGCCCAAAGTCATGATCATCCCAAGTTGCATAATTTGCAGCCGTTGCTAATAGTCTTTGCATCTCTTTCAGACTTCTTGCTTCATTATTTCTGTAGATCATTCTGGCTTTAGAATAGAAATCAGTTTCTCTGTAGTAAATATTATCACCCGTCCAAAGCATAACATCTGGCTTCATATCAGCAATTGATTCTAACAGTTGTGGCGATGCTCCATAAGCTTTTCCAGGTCTATCTTGAGGTGGATCGTTCACATAAAAACAACTTCCCATTGCAACTGTAAAGTCAGGCGCATCTTTTCTCCACTGCCATAAATCTTGCGTGTTAAACTGGAGAGGATAATCAAATTTTAAAATTTTGCCATCAACACTTACTTGATATTCGTAAACTGTTCCAAAATCTAAATTTGCTAAAACAAATTTTCCTATAAAATATTCATCAGATTTGAGTTCTTTTATTTCTGTTTTAAACACCTTTTTAGAATCACTTTTTTTCCAATAAAGTACCTGCACAGATGCTTTTGAATTTGTTTGATACCAAATTCCTACTTCCATGTGCTCTACATAACCTAACATTGGTCCAGCTTGGTGTTTAAGATGTTGTGCTGATAGATTAAGTGATAAACTACCTATTATCAATAAACTAAGGGTAAGAAGATGAGCTACTTTTTTCATATAACGATACAAATTTGTGATTTTTATAATCCATTAATCCTAAACTAACTACCGTAAAACTAACATCACATTAAATCTTAGTTTTATCTTTTACGCATTAGATCTATGTATTGAATGAAATAATATTTCTTAAAATAGAAACAGAAAATAAAAGAAAAGGTAAAACGCAATTGTTAATAATTGAATCAATTCGATAATGATTTTGTTATTTTTTTGAACTCTTTTGTAATTAAAGTATTTTCCTGATTCAAAAAAATGACCCTTTTTCTTTACGGCTCAATTTAACAGGAACAAAAAAACAGGTTGGTTTTAGTTTGTACTTTCCGCCGTAAGCTCTAAATTTTAATTCTAACTTATTATTTTTTCATAATTTATGATTTTAGTTTTATTTGGACCTCCTGGTGCTGGAAAAGGCACACAAGCGAAATTATTGGAGGAAAAATTCTCTATCAAACAATTATCTACTGGAGATATTTTCAGAGGTCATATAAAAAACCAAACAGAATTAGGTAAAAAAGTTAAATCTATACTTGATTCTGGAAATTTAGTACCTGATGAAGTTGTAGTTGAAGTTGTGGTTGATGCTGTAAGCAAAGACGAGTACAAAAATGGTTATATCCTCGATGGTTTTCCAAGAACGGTTAATCAGGCTGAACAATTTGACGCTTTTTTAGCTGAAAATAATTTAAACGTGAATGCATGTATTGGACTTGACGTTCCAAATGAAGAACTCATGAAACGAATTCTTTCTCGTGGCCAAGGCCGTGCAGATGATACACCTGAAAAAGTTGCTGTTCGACTTGAAGTTTATGAAAAAGAGACTGCTCCTGTAATGGCATATTATAAATCGACAGGAATATTTTCATCGATTAATGGTGTTGGTACAGTTGATGATATTTTTAACAGAATATGTTCTGAGTTAGCTTAATTTTTTTATGAGCTTATTAAAAAAAAGTCAAGAACGAATGAATGATTCAGGGTTCTTGGCTTTTTTTATTTTATGAATACTTAATATATGGTCTTCAAAAAATTTGGATGTTTGAATTCGATTAAACGCTTAATACCAATAGATTGAAATTTCAGCCCAATCAAAAAAGTCGATTTAATCGGTTTATACCCTTACAAATCGTGCGAATTTGCCGATTATATTGCTGCAAACTACTTATCGGAGTTAGCTCAAATTTGATTTAATGTATCTTTTAGAAGTAATTCCTATAAAACCAAGTATCACTTATTTTTTCGACTTCACATTTAATTTACTTGAGTTTGGATTAAAAAAATCAACTCTAAAAATGCTCAATTTTGATTTATTTACTTCAAAACACTTAGTAAATGTGTAATAAAATAAATTTTTCTTAAAAATCCCTCCTGCCCCCTTTAAATTTCTTCTGTCTTTTTTAGCATTTTAGTTTTGGGTAAAAGGAGGAGTTTTGGTTTTTTCAAATTCCAAACTCTGGTTAATAATTAATTATGAATAGGCGTGATTTTGCTTTTTGGTACATCGAATCAATAGTAAATTCGATGATATAAAATCTCTCCTGCACCCTTTAAATTTCTTCTGTCTTTTTTAGCATTTTAGTTTTGGGTAAAAGGGGGAGTTTTGGTTCTTTCTAATTCCAAACTCTGATAAATAATAATCAGAGTTCTGATTATTATTCTAAATCACTCAAAACAATTTAGAATTGCATTTTTTACATCAATAATTGATTCTACTTTTTCAAAATTTTGAGCATTTTCGCCATAAGCGTATAATGGAACTGGGTTTCTTGTATGAGTTTTAACCGATAGATTTTCGATATTTCCGTGGTCGCTTGTTATTAAAAGCGTATGATTCCCAATTTCCTTAATTAGTTCTTGCAAAAGTTTATCGATTCTTTCAAGTGAAGAAAACGCATTTTCGGGATTTTGTTCGTGCCCTGCTTTATCGGTTAAAAAATATTCAAAGAGAACTAAATCATGATCTTTAGCTTTTTTCAGAATTCGTTGAGCAGCTACTGTTTCTGTTATTTCTGGAAGTTCAATTCCTAACTTTTTTTTCCAATAATCTTGTTTTACTTCTGCTGTTACTGCTTCTCCATTAATGACAGATTCTTCAGTATTTAAATGTAAACCAGCTCCCATAGTCATCCAAGTTGTACAAGACCAACGACTTCTTTTTTCAGCATGTTCAAAAAATGGTTTTGGATAAGCATTTATAAAATGAGGTAATTTCCCCATTTTTAACAGATCAGAAAATAAAGATTGTTCTTTTAAATACGGTTTTGTTTGAGAATGTGCATAAGGTCCAAAATGTTTTCCAACTAATTGCGACATATTTAATCCACAAAACAAAGAAGCTTGCCCAGTTCCGCTTTGTGGCAAACCTTCCATTTCTAAATTGGCATCAATAGGTTTAAAAACATGCTTTTGTGAATTTATCTCTTTACATGCTTCACAAAGTTTTCCGCCACTTAATAATTCAAAACCTGGTAAATGATTAGTGTAAAAGGGATTAAACTCATTTTCTTTACCAATTCCAATACCATCAATAAAAACAAAAATGACAGCCATTATTTCTCCAAAATGATAGTAACAGGTCCATCATTGATTAATTCTACTTTCATCATTGCTCCAAATACTCCTGTTTCGACTGGTATATTATGAGTTGATTTAAGTATTTCAATACATTTTTCATACAATGGAATAGCTAAAGTTGGTGGTGCAGCCTCAATAAAACTTGGTCTAGTTCCCTTTTTTGCATCACCATATAAAGTGAATTGAGAAACAACTAAAATAGAACCTTCCACATCTTGAACAGATTTATTCATTTTTCCTTCTTCATCTTCAAAAATTCTAAGTTTTGCAATTTTTGAAGCCATCCATTCTAAATTTTCAATTGTATCTGATGAATGAATACCTAAAAGTACTAACAAACCCTGTTCAATTTTACCTGTAATTCTCTGTTCAACGGTAACAGAAGCTGAAGAAACTCTCTGGATAACTGCTCTCATACTGTGGATAACTATGTGGAAAAGTAGACTATAAACTAGTGATTTTAAGAAACGCTAAAAATAATACACATTGATTCACAATTCGAATTATTTATTCACATTCTATGAGTTCGAAAACACTATGTGGATAAGTAGCATATATATGAAGATATGTTTTATATGTTCAAATGTGGATAAATATACTCGGGCTTCCTTATATCATTGATATTATTGCAAAGTTTACTAACAAACTTATCAACAAATGAAAAACATTTACTTTTGTATTTGGTGATGAGTAAAGTTATCCACATATCCACACGCTCTATTATTTACTTACTATATATATATAATTATATAAAGAATATTAAAACGTGTGGAAAACTTGAATGGAATTCAGAGAATATCTTTATTTGGTTTTGGCATTTCAGGAATGCTCATCAACATATCTTTAGACCAAATGGAATCTACTTCTTGCGCTTCAGAACGATAAGAACAATTTTTCATTCTACAATAACGACAAGCTTCAGGGAAACAAGGTTCGGTATGAATAATCAATTCTACATGTTCATTCATCGTTTCAGAAAATCGATTTTTAATATCGTGTTCAGCATCGTGAGTTTGACGTAAACTAAAGTACCAAGGCATAATTAAATGAAAATCAATAAATAATTGAGATCCACCTCTCCAAGCTCTAAGTCTATGTGGTGCAATCCATTCATCTCTTCTATTTTTTCTTAAACAGGTTGAAATTAGAGAAAGTGCATCATCATCAGCACTATCCATTAAACGCATTAAAGAATTTCGTAATAATTTTGAACCTTGAAAAATGATATGAACGGCAACAAAAAGAGCAATTACAGGATCAATCCATAATATTCCTGTAAGCTTAACACAAATTAACCCAATAAAAACTCCAAACGATGTAATTGAATCGGAATAAACATGATAACCTGATGCAATTAAGGTATCTGAACGCATTTGCTTACCTGTACGAATGAGATACATTCCCAATAACCCATTCATAAAAGCTGTTATCAGAATTAAAATTAGTCCATTCGATATTTCTTGAACTTGAATTCCATCAATAAATGCAAATACGGCTTCATAAACTATAAATAAACCTGCCAGAATAATCAGAATACCCTCAAAGGCAGCTGAAAAGTATTCAACCTTACCATGGCCATAGGGATGATCTTTATCGGCAGGCTGAGAGGAAATTCGTATTGCAATAAATGCAGTTACCGCTGTAATTACATTCACAATAGATTCCAATGCATCAGAATAAATGGCTGATGAACCTGTAACAAACCACGCAAAAAACTTAATAACCAAGATTATAATCCCAATTCCAAAAATTAGTTTAGTCGCAAAATCTTTTCTCTTTTGAGTGTCTAGTTCTGACATTGTACTACATTAAATTGATCAAAAAAACCATTATGCTGCAATTTACAGAAAAGTACAGGCAACTGAATTTATTTGAATGGATTAATCCATTTAAACTAAAAATTAAGAACGGAATCTTAGAAGGAATTGATAATACCTTTGGTGTTTATCGATTTTATGATTCTTCAAATAAACTGCTTTATGTAGGTAAATCGATTCAACTTAGAACTCGAATAATGTCTTATGGAAGAATTCAACCTGATAGAGATTCTAAGCGTTTAGTTAGGTTAGTGAGTAAAATTGAACGAGTAGAAACGGAAATATGTGAAAATGAAGAAAAATCTTTGTTAAAAGAGAATGAATATCTCAGAAAATGTAAACCGCAGTTCAATAGAGCAAACACAAAGCACGAATTGTATGTATTTGTTGGTCTCAAAAAAAAGCAAGACTCAATTGAAATTGGTTGGGCTTTAACAGAGCATGGCTCAACGTTTGACGAACTCTTTGGGGCATTTAAAGGTCTTGCATCTACGAATCGTATGTTGATGTCACTTTACCGTTTGCATGCGCTTAAATCTGGAAATCGAATAATGCATAAAAAATATTTTGCCAAAAAAGCTCCATTTCGAATTGAATGGAATTTGGAAGATTTAGCAATTGAGGAATCATTTCAATTTTTGAAAGATTTTTTAAGTGGAAATAGTTGCGCTATTAACTTTTGGCTCAAAGACTTAGAATTAAAAACAAAATTTGAAGAAAATGTATTTACTGAAAGTTTGGGAGTTTATTTGAATTGGTTTCAATATCAGGCACTTAGAAATAAATATGTAAGAGAAAAATTTAATTTTAAGAATGGATTGATAACTCAGGCAGGTTTTGATGATTGGGTAGTGAAAAATTGAATAAACTATATAGTATTAATTTTAAATGATTTACAAAAATAAATATAATGGAACAATCTCATAATCTCCGTTTAAATGAAACACTATTTTTTTATTTTAATTTAGTACGGAGGGAGAAACTTGGCGCATAATTTTGAATTGTTAGGTTCAAAAAATTGATTCTTCGCAAGAAATGAATAGTTGATTATTTAGTTTGAACTAAAATTGATCGTTTTTTAATGTTTATCAGATAACCTGCTTTCAGTAAAATAGTGTTTACACGAAATACTTGCTTTCGTAAATATGGCTATTGTAGAGAAAAAAATTAACTCATTTGAGCATTTTGAACAGTGAATGAAAACGTTGAACCTACGTTAGGAATACTTTCAATAAATAATTGTTCACCGTGAGCTTCAATAGTATGTTTCACAATAGATAATCCTAAACCCGTTCCACCTTTTTCTCTTGATCGAGATTTATCCACTCTAAAAAATCGTTCTGTTAAACGTTTAATATTCTTTTTTTCTATTCCTATCCCACTGTCTTTAATGTATATAAGAATTTTTTTAGGATGCTGAGGATACAATTTTGCACCAATTTTTACAGTACCATCAGGTCGATTGTATTTAATGGCATTCTCGACAAGATTTATCATTATTTGTTTAAAATGATTTTTATCAGCTCGAATTCGCAGTACATCGGAGACTTCTTCCATATTTAAGTCAATCTTTTCTTTTTCAGCTTTAAAATGCAGACTTTCAACAACTTCGTAAATAGTTGTAGCTAGGTTAAACTCTTCAAACTGAATTTTTAATTCGCCTGTTTCGAGTTTAGAAATTTCCATTAAATCATTGGTTAGAAAGATGAGACGATTCACATTTCTAAGCGCTTTTTTTAGAAACAATTTATTTACCGATTCATCTTCAATTGCACCATCTAATAAAGTCTCAACAAAACCTTGAATTGCAAAAATCGGTGTTTTTAACTCGTGAGACACATCCCCAATAAATTCTTTTCTATAATTTTCAATTTGTTTTAAGCGTTTTAATTCTTTTTCAATTGTCTCCGAAGTAAGCGTAATTTGATGAATTATTCCATCAATTTCATCTCGATTTAAATTAAAATCCGCATCAAACTCATCGAATTTTTTTTGCCGAATTCGCTGAATATCATCGTTAATTCGCTTCAAACGTTCATTCAATATGAAATTTGAAATTCCATAGATTAAAAGACCGTTTAATAAAGTGAATATTCCTGAAAGAATTAAACTTTTTTCAGCTCCAAACTGAAAACTGAAATACGAAAATAAAAGCCCGAAAACTATGAAAGAAGTTAATCCGGCAATTCTAAGGGAAGTTTTAAAAAAAAATGATTTCACGCTTATTCTTTGAAACGATATCCGACACCTTTTACGGTCTCAATATAATCATCTCCCAGCTTTTCACGAATTTTTCTGATATGAACATCTATGGTACGGTCAATTACATAGATATTACTTCCCCAAACTTCATTCAACAGGGTTTGTCTGTCAAGAACTTTACCTTTTCTGTTGGCTAAATAAAATAATAATTCAAATTCTTTTTTAGGAAGTTGAAGCTCTGTTTCTTCTTTTAGAACGATAAAGCGTTCGCGATCAATAATAAGATCATGAACTTTTAACAAATTTTCATTAGAACTGAATTGATCTGAGTTATCCACATTCGAGCTATCGAGTCTGCGTAAAACAGCAGTAATTCTAGAAACCAATTTAGCTGTTGAGATGGGTTTAGTAAGAAAATCATCAGCGCCAAGATTTAAGCCTCTAACTTCAGTTTTTTCATCATTTTTAGCGGTTAAAAAAATGATTGGAGTCTGCTTAATTTCATCATCTTCACGAATTTGCTCACAGGCTTCAAGTCCATTCATTTTTGGCATCATGATATCGAGTAATACCAAATCTGGCTTATATTTTTTAGCCATTCTGATGCCTTCAAGTCCATCTTCGGCCTTAAGAACATCATATCCTTCTTTTTTCAAATTATATTCGATGAGGTCTAATAAATCTCTCTCATCGTCTACTACAAGAATGGTTTTTTTCTGTTGCACGTTGTATTTAGGCTAAGAATTTAAAGTTCTTAAAACTAAGCATTTTAATAGGTTAATATCTAATTAAGAAATTG